>Ga0193961_1000399_pt1 | contig 16831 bp, 14 predicted proteins | sample FB_4_MG_FD_140371 | JGI IMG/M metagenome (GOLD analysis project Ga0193961, IMG submission 140371) | Microbial mat bacterial communities from the Broadkill River, Lewes, Delaware, United States - FB_4_MG | ecosystem: Environmental > Aquatic > Freshwater > River > Microbial mats | place: USA...
GTAAGCCGTGTTTCCAGCCGGAACCGGATCTTGCCAGATCAAATCTTCCTGTGGTGCATCCGGGCCAATGTAGCGAACCTTTGGTCCCATATCACGGTGAGTCAGCTTAAACCAGGCGCGGGCAAAGACTTCAGAGAAATACGCTTGATCATTGTGGAAGCGCTCTGAAATCTTGCGATACTCAGGGTCGACCTTCATTGCCATATCCGCATCCGTCATGATTGGATTCAGACGAATTGAAGGATCTTCCACATCAACTGGCTTCTTCTCTTCCGGCAAGTCAATTGGCTCATACTGCCATGCACCAGCCGGGCTCTTTTTCAATTCCCACTCGTAGTTCAGCAACAGGTCAAAATAGCCGCCATCCCACTTCGTTGGGTTAGATGTCCAAGCACCTTCGATACCGCTGGAAACCGTATCGCGACCAATGCCACGCTTGGTTTTGTTCATCCAGCCAAAGCCCTGATCTTCAAGCTCTGCACCTTCCGGCTTAGCGCCTAACAGCGCCGCATCACCATTACCATGACACTTACCAACCGTGTGACCACCAGCGGCCAGTGCAACCGTTTCCTCGTCATTCATCGCCATACGCTTAAACGTAACGCGAACGTCGTGGGCCGTTTTCATTGGGTCAGGATTACCATCCACACCCTCAGGGTTTACGTAAATCAAGCCCATCATTACGGCGGCAAGTGGGTTCTCCAGATCACGCTCGCCGGAGTAACGGCTACCTTCACTGCCAGACGGTGCCAGCCATTCTTTCTCAGAGCCCCAGTAAATGTCTTTTTCCGGGTGCCAGATGTCTTCACGGCCAAATGCGAAACCGAAGGTCTTCAGACCCATGGATTCATAAGCAATAGTACCGGCATAAGCGATTAAATCTGCCCAGCTCAACTTGTTGCCGTATTTCTTTTTAATCGGCCATAACAAACGACGTGCCTTGTCCAGGTTGACGTTATCAGGCCAGGAGTTCAGCGGCGCAAAGCGCTGGTTGCCAGTTGCCGCACCACCACGACCGTCGGCAATACGGTAAGAGCCCGCTGCGTGCCAGGTCATACGAATCATTAAGCCGCCGTAGTGACCCCAGTCAGCCGGCCACCACTCCTGATTGTCTGTCATCAGGGCGTGCAGGTCTTTTTTGAGTGCTTCAACATCAAGGTCTTTTAGGGCTTTGCGGTAGTTGTAGTCCGCGCCTAAGGGGTTTGTTTTAGAATCGTGCTGGTGCAAAATATCGAGGTTAAGGGCCTTTGGCCACCATTCCATCACTGATTGACTTACTTCTGTTGCACCACCGTGCATTACCGGACATTTACCTGAAGACATCTCTATGCTCCTCTTTATTAATTATAGGTCAGATCGTAGTTAGCGCTACTTGGGTCATACTATCCCTTTATTTTATCGATCTGTAAAATAGCTTATTTGGGACATATCATTCTATTTTTATGATCGATAAAATCCGCAACACCATCGAGACCATCTAAAAGACTACCACGTAAATGCCCGTCACTCTCACCACTGATGCCAGAAACATAAGCTGGACAGGCATTACAGTGGGCCTCTCTCCATCAGGAGATGGCCTCGCTGTAATAAATAATTAACTCTAAATTAATAGTCTAACTCTATTTATGTTTATTATTTAACCTAGCCATTTACTAGGTTTTAAACACTGATCACGGCCCCGGCGCGACCGCTGAATTAGTGCTTTAATTTGGCTAATAAGTGGTTAGTTTGAGTGCTATGTCTCAATTTTATTAGCAACTATCAATATATTCATTGTAAAAATGAACACAAGCTGAATGAATTCCTGTTTTATCTATGCTATGGTTACTAAAAATAACCCCGAGAGACAACGACTAGCCCCCAATGTCTCTACTTAAAGCACCACATCTTTGCCCGAGGGTGGTGTAAAAAAGCGTAGCGCCCTGCCCAGGCGACTACACGAGTGTCGAGAATAATCCAGTCGCCCCCGTCTGGTCTCAAGCACTACTAAGCCATCGCAGGGACGCGATGGCTTTTCTTTGCGCGTATAAAAAGTGCCCCAACAAGCCACCATAAACGCCAGACAACAAAAGTTATCTCAGCCCACACGACAAAATTAAAACCACGGATTGCATCAATCTGCTTTACAAGCGCCACGATAAGTTGATAACTACGTTCCTTGGTTTTATAAACGCGAGGGCTTGGGCATGAAGAACACACACTCCAATGCATTGATTCGATGGCTGGTTAGCTTGCTGTTGGCTGGCAGCTTGGGCCACACCGCCACCGCCGCAATGCCTGTTAATTATATTGGCGTTCAGCAGCTGGCCTTTAATCAGGATGGCTCACAAATTCTGTATCTTTCAAACCGGATCGCCAATCAGGGAGAGCGTAGCAACACGCCGGTCATTCATTTTATTAATGCCAGTAATGGCAACAGCGTATCCCGCACGATACTGGCGATTAGTCCGCAGCAACAACTCCCGATGGGCTTTACTGCCGATGGCTTTAAGCAGTCAGTACTGGAGGCGCGCGGCTTAAGCATTTTGCATAATAAAACCGGTGCCACGTTGCGTACCTTAGCCGTGCCCGGTTTGCCCAACCCAATTACACGCTATCGCCCGGCGCAGGCAATTACTAATGCCAGTGGCACTCAGCAGCTATTTTATGCCGCACAGCAACAGCGCCTGTCGGTGATTCACACAGGAAATGGCAAATTACTGGCGACGATTGGTTTGCCATCCGGGCAATTGTTGAGTCTGGGCATGAGTGGTAATGGCCGCACCGTGGCTTATCTGGTGCGTAGCGCTGGTGGTAAGCATCAATTGCAGTTATATGATATCTATCAACAGCAAGTGATCAACACGCTGGAGGTAGCAGCACAGGCATTTGCACCGCTTGGTCAGCCAATCAGCCTCAGCGCCAATGGCAACTATGCTTACACGCCGGGGCAGCTGGTGAATTTGGCAGACGGCCAAACAACCGCCTTGCCCATTGGCCAAACCGCCGCCTCAGCATTCTTTACCGCGGATAACCGATACTTACTGCTGCCACAAACTCATAATCAACTCTTACGCTTCGACCTTCAATCACAGCAACCGCAGTTCATTCCGCTAAATATTCCAGCGCATTGCCAGCCTGCCAGCGCTTACGATGTCAGCCCGAACGGCGCTTTACTGGCACTGGGCAGTGGTTGTCGCAAAGGCGCGGAAGCCACGGATATTATCACTGTGCTCAACGCCAGAAACGGGCAAGTCCTACGCCAGTTGCGGCCAATACCTGCGGCTAATCCTTAGCGCGACTCTATTCTCAAACCGGAATCATCCTATGCCCTCTGTTGCTCTTAAAGGTTATTTACTCGCCTTGCTCGGCGTGTTAATTCTGTCGCCCGATGCCCTGCTCATTCGTTTGGCGGGCGATAATCCTATGTTGATCAGCGCCTGGCGTGGCACCTTTGGCGGTTGCATGGTGCTGTTGTATAACCAACTACTGGACCGACGCAGTATCTTCGAGCAGCTGCGCGTTGTCGGCTGGCAATGGGTGTTGGCGATTACTTTTTTAAATGGCATCTCACAAATTGGTTTTGTGTATGGTGTGAGCCATGCCAGCGCGGCTGATGTCTTGGTGATTATTGCCTTTGCACCATTGGTGAGCGCCTTTTTATCTGCCATCTTCTTGGGCGAGCGCGTATCACTTCGCACTTGGGTCGCCACCGGGGTTTGTGGTGTGGGGCTGGCAATTTTATTTGGGCAGTCCGGCTCGGGCAACGATCTGCCAGGCTTATTAGCCGCCGTCACCTGTGCGGTTTCAATGGCCGGCGTATTTGTGATTATGCGCGGCTTTCCAAAGCAAAACCTGACCAGCTGCATTGGCTTTGGAAATATCTTCTCAGGCATTGTGTGTGCCATCGCCGTTGGCTGGACCTTTAGCGTACAAGGTAGCCTTGGCAGCTTAAACTGGCTCCCGATGGTGTTAATGGTTATGGTGGTTTCGCCAATGTCTTTTGTGCTGTTTGCCCTGTCATTACGCTATATTTCTGCAGCAGAGACCAGTTTGATTTTATTGATGGAGTCTGTCTTTGGCTCGATTTGGGTGTGGATGATGTTATCCGAAGAGCCTTCCCTGCAAACCTTGCTGGCGGGCACATTGGTGATTTCAACCCTGATGGTTTACAGCTGGCTGGCGCTGCGGGACAGTCGCAAACAGACAACCGCGCTAGCATCGTAATGACGCCATCGCGCGATACCTGCCAAGGCTGTGTTACAGAACCTTGGCAGGGCATTAAGCCCGCATCCGCCCCGGTTTATGCGGGTTCCCCGTGGCGTGCGTGGAAGATAAAGCCGATACTGTTCATCAGCAATTGTGCCGCCAGAATAGAGGTCACACCTGCCGGATCATAAGCGGGGGCGACTTCCACCAAATCCATTCCAACAATATCGCCTTTGCTGCGAATCGCCAGCGCCTGAATAATTTCCAGTACCTCGTAATACAAGAAGCCACCATGGCTTGGCGTTCCGGTGCCCGGTGCAATGGATGGATCAAAGCCATCAATATCAATCGTAATGTAATAATGGCGATCTTCCGGAATACGCGCTAACACGCCCTCAACACCCAGCTTACGCACATCGCGCACCGATAAGATATCCGAACCGGCATCGCGCGCAGCCTGATAATCAGCGCGGTTGGATGAGGATACATTACGAATACCCAGCTGTGTCATGCCGACGATATGATCCATTTCAGATGCCCGGCGCAGCGGATTTCCATGCCCGTAGCGTACGCCATGGCGCTCATCCACAAAGTCCAGATGCGCATCGAAATGAATAATATGAATTGGCCCCTTATCAGCAAACGCCCGGATAATGGGTGCATGCACAGAGTGATCACCACCTAAGCACACAGGCATCGCTCCGGATTCGAGAATCTTACAAACTGCCCGATAGGTGTTCTCGTGACTTTTCGCCATATCGGTATGCACAATATCCGCATCCCCGACATCGACCATCCGCACCTGATCCTGTGTCAGGTACATTTTATCATCTTCAAAGTCATATGCGCCGGAGTGGCCGAAGGAGAATAAGGTGGATGCCTCACGGATACCACGTGGTCCAAACCGGGCACCTGCACGCCATTGCGTGCCCATATCATTCGGAACCCCCAGAATAGCAACATCCGCATCAATCGCATTCCAGTCGGTACAAATCGGGGCTTTGGCGAACGAGCAATGACCCACAAAGGGCAGATCCAAACGGCCTGCCTCATAATTATTGGATGACATAGTGATAACTCCATTTAGCTAAAAGGACTTTTTACGTGTTATGCCAACAAGTCACTGAAAGTGCAATGGATTATTTTTTAGATGATGCGCCGGAGGCTGTACGCTTGCCGCGTTTGGTTGCCGGTTTCTGTTTCGCCCATTGCTTCGGAGGCTTGCCTAAACCTTTCAAGCCACGAAACTCCACTGCACTCACCTCATCAATCAACTGCCCCAAGCCCTGCGTCATCGGTGCCATAAAGTGCTGATAATTAATCTCGCGCTGGCTGATGGCTTCCAGCTGCGATTCCCAGTGCGCCGTCATATCGGGATAGCCCATCACCGATGGCAAACTGGTAATCAGCTGCTTGCCAATATCCGTCGCCCGAATTTCTTTCCCTTTACGGCTTAGATATTCACGCTTAAACAGCAATTCAATAATGCCTGCGCGGGTCGCTTCGGTGCCTAAGCCATCGGTCTCGCGCAGCACTTTTTTAATACTCGGATCACTCACATAACGCGCAATTCCGGTCATCGCGCCCAACAAGGTCGCATCATTAAAATGCTTGGGTGGCGTGGTTTGCTTCTCGACCAAGTTCGCATCGGCGCAGAGTACTGGCTGCCCCTTTTTCACATTTGGCAATTTTACGCTGGAGAAGCCGCTATTATTCTCAGATTCTTGATTACCCGCTTCAGCAGCAACTTGCTCACCGCTGGCAGTATTGGCACCATTGCCTTGCGACTTGGCCGCAGCATTGCCTGAGGATTTAGCCGCCGGAAATAGCGCCTTCCAACCCTGCTTTAACACATCCTTTTGCTTGGCAATAAACAAGCCACCGGCCACTTCGCTATCAATTTGCTTGTCGGCATATTCAAATGGCGGGTAAAACTGAATCAAATATTGGCGTGCGACCAGCTCATACACATTGGCCTCGCCAGCGGATAAGCGACCGCCATCCATTGAGCGAAGCGTTGGGATAATGGCATGGTGGGCGCTCACTTTGCTGTCATTCCACGCCTTACTTTTTAAGCTTAGATCAGCCTGCGACACGGCTTTACTCAGATTACTGCAGGTATTGGCAATGGCCGAGGTCACGCCACCGGCATCGGAATAATGCTCCATCGGCAGATAACGGCAGTCGGAGCGCGGATAGGTAATCAGGTTGTGCCGCTCATACAATTGCTGACAAATATCCAGCACTTGCTGCGCACTTAAGCCAAAGCGTTTTGCGGCATCAATTTGCAATGAGGAGAGATTATAAGGCAACGGTGGTGCTTGTTTTTTCTTGCTTTGCTGCACATTGGTCACGGTGCCATTTTGATTCACGACTTTGGCCACGACGGTCTCTGCCAGCTTTTTGGACAATACACGACCTTCATCATCCATATAATCTTCGCAGGCAGCACTCGGCTTCCACTTGGCCCGAAATTGCTCGCCTTTTTCAGTCTGCAACACGGCAAACACTTCATAGAATGGCTTACTGACAAAGTTCTCAATTTCCAAATCCCGATGCACTACCAAGCCCAACAGCGGCGTTTGCACCCGCCCAACCGAGAGCACGCCATTAAAGCCCGACTTCTGTCCTTTTAAGGTACACAAACGCGTGAGATTAATGCCGTACAACCAATCGGCACGCGCACGCGCCAAGGCAGAAGTTGCCAACGGCACAAACTCGCTATTGTTACGCAGATTATTGAGGGATTTTTTCACCGCATTGGCATTCAAATCGCTAATCAAACAGCGCTTTGCACCCAGAATTTTAGCCTTCGACACGCCACAATGATTGATTACCTCATCAATCAGAATTTGCCCTTCCCGGTCTGGATCGCCAACATTTACCAGTACATCCGCTTCTTTGATCAGCTTTTTCAGCACGGTGAATTGCTTGCGGGTATTGGATTTTACTTCCAGCTTCCACTGCTCCGGCACAATGGGCAGGTGCGCAATCGACCATTTTTTAAATTCCGGATTATAAGCCTCGGGCTGGGCCTGCTCTAATAAGTGCCCAATGCACCAGCTGACCACATCGCCATTGCCGACTTTAATAAAGCCATCTCCTTTTTGATGCGGTTTGGGCAGCGCCTGCGCAACGGCACGCCCGAGACTTGGCTTTTCTGCGATGTATAGAATCATTTTTTATTTGAATGGATAAATCGGATAGCACAGTACAGCGCAAAGCTCTCCAATGGTCAATAAGTTGCTAAGATTATTAAAGATACGGATAATCAATCCATTACTAACAAGGAGCTGTCATGAAATCATTCGAGCAATGGATGGAGGCTTACGCCGTCTCGCATCAAAACCCGAAAAATAAACAAATTCATACTATTTGCGTGCCGCTCATTTTCTTTGCCGTGGTTGCGCTGGTATGGAAAATCTCCTTTTTTCTGTTCATTATTCTTGCTGCTGTGACGATCGGTTTTTACTACACCATGGGTAAGAAGATCGCCATTTTAGGTGCGGTGATGATTGGTGCAAGCCTGGTGCTGCAACTGGCGTTCGGCTTTGGCTTTTTTATGTTGGTGCTAATTTTTGTTGCCGCGTGGGCGGGGCAGTTTTATGGGCATCAAATTGAAGGGAAGAAACCCAGCTTTCTGCAAGACTTGTCGTTTTTGCTGATTGGGCCGCTGTGGGTGGCTTATCCATTGCTGCAAAAAGCAGGATTTTCGCCAAACGACTAAGTCTCTTAAAGCGCTTAGCTGATCGCGCCTTCGCCGCCTCTAGCTCTCGATCTCTAGGCGGCACATGGTTATTCCCCTTTGTAATGCGATCCTAATAAAATGGCTTTCACATTGCCTTTGGCAGCATAGCTTGCATAAAGTAGGTATGCAAAGCCAAACATGCCGCCCATGATAATACTCAAAAAGCCGTAAATCGCGCCTTTCAGTTTAGATTCTTCACGCCAATAAACCCAGCTACACAGCAAAAGCAGGTGCACCAAAAAGTCCGCATTAAACTGTGTGCGCCAGTTCATAGCAATCAAATCACCAAAATACACGGCTGGCCAATTGACCCCGTAACTACTCACCACATAAAGCGTCAGGCTCATAATCATCACCCAGGAAGCGGCCATAGAAAGTCTGAACATCGTCATTGTTTAACTCCGTTTACATTTAAGATGGGCAAATTCTTACACCCATAGGTAATGCAAACAATTACCTCAGAGGTACAGTTTTCTGACTTTGCTTATCGTAAGCTATCGTGAACTCCAGCAGATAGGTGACTTATTATGAGTACATTTAGCGAGCAACTCCGATTTTTCCGCAAGGCCAAAGGCTTTAGCCAGCTTAGCCTCGCGTTGGAAGCGGGAATGAGTAGTAAGCATGTGAGCTTTATTGAAAATGAGCGTTCAAAGCCAAGCAAAGACAGTGTGTTGCGCTTGTCTGAAGCATTGGATTTACCGCTGCGAACTCGCAATGAGTTGCTGTCACTGGCAGGTTTTGCGGAGCATTATTCACGCACCCCACTCGACAAATCGAGCATGCAACGCTTATCACAAACCTTGGAAATCATTCTGGCTAAGCATGAGCCTTATCCCGCCATTATTCTGGATTGGGATTGGAATATCATGATGCAAACCAATGGCTTTGGGCGGCTATTCGAGTTGTGCAAAGCGCAATGCCCAGCGTTTCCCAATACCAAAAACATTGCTAAAATGATTTTTGATCCGCAGGCGATTAAGCCTTTTATTGGGAATTGGCAGGAGGTTGCAAATACGACCGTGTTGAGACTGCGTCACGAGCAACAGTTGGCACCGGGTCGGCATGAGGCGCTATTGAAGCAACTGGCGACATATCCTGATTTTCCTAAAGACCCACATCACCTGAGCCCTGAGGCGACAACCGAGCCATTTATTTATGTGGACTTTGTGTTGGGTGGCAATACCTTGAAGTTCCTCACCACCCTTACTTCGTTTGGTACGCCGACTGATATTACGGCGGCTGAAATTTTGATCGAGCAGTATTATCCGGCGGATGATTTTACGCGGGCGTTTTTGGATGCTCAGTTATAGAGGCAACCTAGACAGAACATCAGGCGTTTTTTTCGCTATCTCTGCCTGCTTCGTACTGCGGTAAATCATCGCAAATCTCAACCCAGTTAGCCTTCGAGCCGACGTATATGTGTGCATCGGGGTTAAGGTCAATGTCACTATCGAGTGTCCCTAGTGAGAATTCGATCAGTTCGCCGGTGTCGTTAGCTGCCGCAAACGTCATACTTGAACCGCATGTTTTGCAGAACTGCCGTACCGTTCCGTTGCTCGCGGTATAGCTTACCAAAAGTGCTTCACCCGCCACCCAACGAAAATTCTCCGCTTTCGCCTCACCCAACGTTGCAAATGCGGCACCATGAAACTTGCGGCACATCGAACAATGGCAGTGCCCCATGCGAGGTTCGATCTTGTCGACTTCATAGCTAATCGAACCGCACAAGCATTTTCCAGTGTAAGGGGGATTATTCATATTGATACCTAGTTTAAATCTTCAGAGGGAGTCACGTGTACCCCTTGATAATACCACCAAAGTTTAAGCCGTCCTGAGTGAGGCAAGGTCATAACCGCAAAGTGTGAAGCGTAACGTTACACTTTACGCTTTAGCTATGTTCAAACTATTAAGTTAGCTGAGCCAGATGACAGTTAAAGGCCATCACTCAAAACTCCCAGCCAATTTATTACCATGATGATTATAGCCGCGCATTTCTAAGCACTAAGTCGTAAACTGAGCCCCTGATTTTCTGCATAGATGAGCCTTACCAGACCATGACTACTCTCGAAGCCCTGTCTCAACTTTTCAGCGACAAACACCTGCTAACCGATGCCGACTCCCTGCTCCACTACGGCAGAGACTGGAGTCGCGTCCATCAGCCAGACCCATTGGCGATTGTTTTTCCAGAGTCTACTGAGCAAGTTCAGGCGCTGGTCAAGCTGGCGAATGAGCATCAATTTGCGCTGGTTCCTTCAGGCGGGCGAACCGGTTTAAGTGGTGGCGCGATTGCCAGTAATCAGGAAGTGGTGGTGTCATTTGATCGCATGAATAAGGTGCTGGAGTTTAATGCGATTGATCGCAGCGTGCGCTGTCAGCCGGGTGTGATTACTGCGCAATTACAACAGCTTGCCGAAGATAATGACCTGTTTTATCCCGTCGATTTTGCCTCTTCCGGCTCTAGCCAAATCGGTGGCAATATTGCGACCAATGCAGGTGGCATTAAAGTGATCGGCTATGGCTTAACGCGGAATTGGGTCTCCGGCCTGACGGTGGTGACCGGCGAAGGCAAGATACTCGAACTCAACCATGGTCTATTCAAAAATGCCACGGGATACGACCTGCGCCATTTGTTTATCGGCTCCGAAGGCACGCTCGGCTTTATTACCGAAGCCACCATGCAGCTAACTAAAACACCGCAAAATCTCACCGTCATGGTCTTGGGCGTTCCCGATGTTAGCTCACTAATGAAGGTGTTTGAAACCTTCCGCAATGCCATTAACCCGACGGCATTTGAGAGTTTTATTCAACGTACCGTGGATATCGTGCATCAGGAAAAAGGCTTGCCGAAGCCGTTTGAAACCGATGCGCCATTCTACATTTTGCTGGAGTTTGAAAACGATAGCGAAGCGCGTGAAAACAAAGTGCTGGAAACCTTTGAATATTGCGCAGAACAAGGCTGGGTATTGGATGGCGTGATGAGCCAAAGCGAGCAGCAAGCACGGGATTTATGGCGTTTGCGTGAGGATATTTCAGAGTCGATTAATGCCTTTACCCCGTACAAAAATGATCTGTCGGTGCGCATGTCAGAGATTCCAGCATTTTTAGAGCAGCTGGAAGCATTGGTCAGCGCGCGCTATCCGGATTTTGAAGTGGTGTGGTACGGACATATCGGCGATGGCAATTTGCATTTGAATATTCTGAAACCGGCTGATATGCCTGCGGAAGAGTTTTTCAAAGCCTGCGCCACGGTCAATCATGAAGTGTTTGGCTTGGTTAAAGCAATGCGCGGCAGTATTTCGGCGGAGCATGGCGTTGGGCTAATCAAACGGGACTATCTGAATTACTCGCGAGAGGAAGATGAAGTGGCTTATATGCGGGCAATGAAGGCCGTGTTTGACCCTAATAATGTGATGAATCCCGGAAAAATGCTGACCGCATAGTTCTAAATTGGCTTACGGCTTTTGATGACAGTTTAAGCATTATTTTGCAAACTTTGAAATGCGTATTAACCTGTCTCAACAGCATTTGCTGAAATAAAAAAGCCGCCACTCGAATGAATGGCGGCTGGTCTTACGGAGGAAATACTACGATTTAGTTACCGTTACGGTCCGGATTATTGGCCATGAATTGATTAAATTCTTCCTCATCCGCACGACGCTTGGCATCGGCACGGAAATCCTGGAAGCGACGCGCACGCTCTTTAATCTCTTCTTTGATCTCACGAATGCGATCGTATTGCGTTTGCTGAAACTCATTAAATAATGAATTGTCCGTATCCGAGCCCGCTACATGGCTTTTGCAACGCTTATTACGCAAGCGCGCCCACTTATCCTGAATAGCACCTGGTAGATCTCTCACATCACGCCCCTTAATATTCCAATACAATAACACCAGACCGATCGGCCAAAACGCGACAAACCCGATGACCATCGCCGCTGTATTCATTGGCGACCAATTACCTTTTGCACCTTCGTGCTTACCGGAAAAGCCAAATGCACGAGCACCTGAGTTTTCTGCTGTAGAACCGTTTGATGACGACATAAACTTACCCTCTTATATAAAATAGCGCAGTTTTGTTCCGGCTTTTCAGTGCTTTCCGACAAGTAACTGCGGCTTGTTGACAAATGTTATCACTGTTCACATAATGCATACTATATGAACTTTGATCCTAAATGCAAGACCCCTGACTAAAAAAAGTGAACGGTGTTTACATATGCCTACAATGAAGAAAGAAAAGAATAGTTACCACCACGGCCATCTCAGCGAGTCCTTACTCGATGCGGTGGATGAAATGGCCATCAAATTTGGGCTGGAGGCGATTTCCCTGCGTGCCTGTGCCAAATTAGTTGGCGTTTCCCCCTCCTCGGCGTTTCGCCATTATGCAGATAAGCGCGCCCTACTCACCGCATTTGCCACCCGCGCCCTGCATCAATTGCTGGAGTCGATGGCCAGTGCCAAAGCGCATGCTGAACAAAATGAGTTGGATGCTTTCTCACAAGTCAGTCAGGCGTATATTGAGTTTGCGCTGACCAAACCGGCCTTTTTCCGCGCCATGTGGCGTGAGGAAATTATTTACACCAACGATGAGCATTACGCCGCCGCAGTGAAGTTATTAAGTGGCTATATGCAAGGTGGTTTTGTCGACACCATTCACGATAAAGACCCGAATAGCTTTAGCGCGCAAGAGTTATTGGCATGGTCGTCGGTGCATGGCTTGGCACATTTATTTATTGAAGGGCCTGTGGGTAAAGGCTTGGATAAATCGCAAAAGCTACAAATGGCACAGGGTATGATTCAATCATTAGCCCACTCATTGAGAGCCGTGAATTGAAGCCAGTGACAACGATAAGTGAAGGCCGTGCATTTGCCAGTTTCGGGGAAATTGTGCAGGGGCGTTTATCCAGCGGTGAAGACTTTTTAGTAACTTTGCCGGTGGATCTGTGGAGTCATTGCCGCTTGATTAGCCAGTCTAATGGGAAGCTCTCTAAAGACCCCTTTAATAAACCTCAGAATGGCAACGATGGTAAACAGTTTAATGAGCTAAGTGATGGCGCTTTCAACACACCAAACGTCTTAGAAACGGAGTTATCGAAATCCAAAGCCATTGCATTGGCCTTACTGGAACACTTTGGCCAAACGTATGGCCATCATATCCAATTGATTTTTAATCGGAATATTCCCATTGGTAAAGGCTTAAGCTCTAGCACGGCGGATATGCTAGCCGTGGTTCGGGCCTTTGAAGCGCAGTTTGAAGTAACACTGTCACCATGCCTGATTTCTGAGTTATTCACTGCCATCGAACCACACGATGCCCTGCATTATCCCAGCTGCGTTGCTTATAATCATCGGCAAGGGCGCTTATTGCAGGCCTTTGATTATATTCCGGATTTTCAAATTATTGGGATTGATGCCGGCGGGGTGATGTCTACTCAGGAGTACAATAAGCACCTAAGTTTTAGCGATGCGCTACTGAGGCAATACGATGAATTATATGCTGAATTGCTGGATGCTTTTGCACGGCATGATGATGCGGCGATTGCCTGGTGTGCCCAACAGTCTGCCATGATTCATAGCCAGCGAACGGGTAATCGTTTGCTTAACGCACTGCTCCATCAGATAGATGAATTAAAGGGGCTGGGCGCGCTGGGAATACTGGCAACCCATAGCGGGACCTGTGCGGGTATTCTGCTTCCGGCCACTACCTCAGAAGCAGAACTGACGTCTGTTAAAAGACAAGTCGCCCAATATGGCAGCGTGTTTCAAACCAAAACACTCGCTGCCCCATCAGGCTATATGCACGCTCAGCTAGCATCAGCATCAGCATCAGCATCAGCATCAGCATCAGCATCAGCATCAGCATCAGCATCAAACCACAGCTTAGGCGGCAGTCACCTCACATAACAAGGATTTAAACGCCGGAAATCCGCTGATCGGGTCAAGACAAGAGTCATCGGTCAACTCATTCACATTGGCCTCATTCCAGCCATGGAAGCAATGCACCACACCGGGCTTCATAATATCGGTGACATCGGCATAAAACAGCACCGCACCGCGTGGCGAACTGACCGATACCTGTGCATCATGCGTAATACCGCGCGCAGCGGCATCCTCGGGGTGAATCTGAATGCGTGGCTTCGGGTCAAAGTCCAATAACTTTGCAATATTATGCTGCTGGGAGTGCGTGAAATACTTTTGTCGCCCGCCGGATGTCAGCACTAGCGGATACTTGGTAAACACCTCAGGACTAGCAACCGGGCTTTCCACCGGCTCACGATAAACCGGCAAACCATCATAGCCCTGATCCCGTAACTCTTTGGAATCAAACTCGATTTTACCGGTGACTGTTTTAAAGCCATGCAAGCGCCATTGACGATCGGCATCCATATAACCAGCATCAACCAGTTCATCAATCACTTCGCTGTACACCACCACCCCTTCCGGATTCTCATACGCTTCTTCGCGTACATCGTCCGGCAAGCCTTCGGCCATTTCCGCCCAAGAGGCATCCAAATCACCATTCCAGAACTGATCGGCCATGCCCATTTTTACGCCCAACTCCAGAAAGATCTGCGCATCAGGTTTGGCTTCGCCGCGAGGTGGCAGCGCTTGGCGACGATACTTTACTTCGCCCTGATAGGCGCAGCCGGGGTACGCGATTAAGGCGCTACGCTCCAGACTAGTGGCCGCAGGCAACACAATATCGGCCTGCAAAGTGGCGGGGTTATGAAAGAAATCAGAGACGGCAAAAAAGTCCAATTCACCCAGTGCGCGCTCCATGCGTTTGGAGTTCGCCCACATGGCAGTGTTGATTCCCATTGCCAATAGCGCCCGCAGCTTTTGCGGTTTGCCTTCTAAAATACAATCCGGCATCAACATGCTTTGCGCGGCGGGCCAGTATTTGGTCCAGATTGGGAACACTTCATCACCAATGCGCGGCGGCAAATCATTGCGGCACACATCAAACATTTCAATTGGCTTAGGCAGCACTTTGTCATTGAAGAAGCGGTTACCCCCTTCGCGGTCGATCATGCCGATAACGGCAGAGAGTAAAATCATCGCGCGATGGTTTTGAAAGCCATTGCTGTGCTGCACGGTTGAGGTCGGCGACATGGCAATTTGCGAAGGCAGTTCGGTGGCAAACATCTCAGCCGCAGCGCGTAAATCCGCCTCATCAATCCCGCAAATCTCAGCGACAACGGCTGGAGTGAACTCTTTGATGTACTCTCTGAACTCATCCAAGCCACTGGCCCATTCATTCAAAAAGTCCTGATCCTGCCAGCCATTTACAAAAATCAAATGATGAAAGCCTAGCGCCAATGCGCCATCGGTGCCGGGGCGAATTTGCAAATGGATGTCTGCCAGCTCGGCGGTTTCGGTACGGCGCGGGTCCACCACAATCATTTTACGATTGCGCTTTTGCTTGTTGAGGTGATGGTTTTCAAAGGGTGGAATCGAGCCTGAGGCATTGGTTGACCACACCAACACGCAGCGTGTCTTTGGCGATTCAATGGTGGACGTGGTTTTCAGTTTGTAGCCATAAGTGAGCTTTTCCGACACCATGGTCGAGGAAAAGCAGCAGCCGGATTCTGTGAGGTAATTTGGGCTACCAAAGGCATGTGCTAAACGCTGCAGCTGAGGCCGAGCTTCTTTGGTATAACCTGCAAAAAAGCCAACCGCTGGTGCGCCATGCTCTTGTTTGGAGGCTTCCAGTTTCTCCGCAATGGTAGTCAGCGCTTCATCCCAACTAATGCGCTCAAACTCACCCGAACCACGCGGGCCGACGCGCTTGAGTGGGTACAGTAAGCGATCCGGATGGTATTGGCGCTCCAGTTGCAGCTGTCCACGCGGACAGTTTGGCAGCCCCTCCACATTAGTCGCGATGCCTTCGGAGTTGATGGTCACCGTAAAGGCGCAGTTTGCATCACATTCGTAACAAGTGGTGTGTTTTATGGTGTTGCCTGATTGGGTAGCGGTAGCAGTCACGGAAGCAGTCTCACACAGAGTTATTATGGCTGGGATTTTATCCTGTTCTACGCAATAAGCCAGCTTTCACAACTTTGCTGTGGGAAACCCTTTTGCTGCATAGCTTCGACACCCATGAAGGAGCACTAATCAAAGACGCGTTTCAGCCAGTCAATTAATGCAATAAGCCTTACATTCTCTTTATCAAATAGATCTTTGTAATAAGCATAGGAGGGAGAAATTCCCGGCTCTTTTTGCCAGGCTAACCACGTTGATAATCTTGCTTTAGACTCGTGATGAGGCGCAAATGCCTTGTACTCACCGAGATTGCCAATCACCTCTGTCGCCTGTTGTAGCAAAGGAGCGTGCTCAGGCTTTATCAATCCTATGAATAAATCCTCTATCATGCCGTCGGATTGGTGATCCGGCATAATCCAAACTCCAACCTCAGCGCCTGATGGATGCTTGAATATTTCACCAACAGCCGCCGTTTGAGGCTGAAGAGTGATAACAAAGTCTTTTTCTGCCAGCAAACCAATTAACTGCTCTCTGCGATTAGCGAAACCACTGCCAGCTTGTGCTGCATGATCTGCATCCACGATCACTGCCAACTTATTTACCTGGCCCCGAATCAGCAAATCAAGTTGCAATTGAAGTTGACGATACAAAGGCTGCAGACCATTTCTGTAGATTTGAGCATCTACGTCTCTTGGAATTTTTGGCTCAATTTCAGGTGTATTGGATAAGCCAGACAGCAGCTGCTTAAAAAATTTCTGGTCACTCGCACCTTCTACAAGGAGGATGTTTTTAGTAAGCATTAGCGTACTTCCATATCCGTTTCAGCAATCAGTTGTATATCGCTTTCATCGTAAACCAGTGCCGTAATTTTCCCCTTATCAATATCGCGCTCATTGCGCCCGAGAGAAATCAAAC
>Ga0193961_1000400_pt1 | contig 16823 bp, 10 predicted proteins | sample FB_4_MG_FD_140371 | JGI IMG/M metagenome (GOLD analysis project Ga0193961, IMG submission 140371) | Microbial mat bacterial communities from the Broadkill River, Lewes, Delaware, United States - FB_4_MG | ecosystem: Environmental > Aquatic > Freshwater > River > Microbial mats | place: USA...
GCGCTGCTCTTTTAAGCCAATAACATTCAGTACTTCGTCGATACGATCGATCTCTGTCGGCGTTAAACGCGCCAATAGCATCGGCATCACTGTTTTCTGCTGTTTAAGAGAAAGTTCTAAATTGTCGAAGACACTGTGCGCTTCAAAAACGGTTGGTTTTTGAAACTTACGCCCAATACCCAGTTGCGCGATATCCGCTTCATCGTGCTGCAGCAGGTTGAGGCTTTGACCAAAATAAACGGTGCCGGAATCAGGCGTTGTTTTGCCTGTGATCACATCCATTAAGGTAGTTTTTCCTGCCCCGTTCGCGCCGATGAGACAACGTAGCTCGCCATCATTTACATAGAGGTTAAGATCGTTCAGTGCTTTAAAGCCGTCGAAGCTTAAATTCAGCCCTTCCACGTAGAGAATGACATCGTGCGACACATCAACTTGCGGCTGCTCGTCCTTAAGAAAGGACCAAACCTGGTCTCTACGCATCACTTCACGTACATCGGTTAATGTACTCATGCATCACCCCCTTTTGCGGTTGATTGCACCGGCGCGCTAAGCGCATCATCTGAACCGGAATCGCCATCCCCCGCGTTATTACGTTTATCCATCTTCTTCTTGTACAACCCCATCAACCCTTGCGGCAGATAGAGGGTGACAAAGACAAACAGTGCTCCCAAGGCGAACAACCAACCATCGGGCATAATTGCCGTAAATTTGGTTTTGGCGTAGTTCACTAATAACGCCCCCACGATCGCGCCGATCAGCGTTCCGCGACCGCCAACAGCGACCCAAATAACCATTTCGATGGAGTTCAGTGGTGAGAATTCACCCGGATTGATAATGCCAACTTGCGGTACATACAACGCACCTGCAACACTGGCAATCAGTGCAGAATAGACGAACAACCAAACCTTAAAGCGCTCGGTGCGGTAACCGATAAAGCGTGCCCGGCTTTCACCATCACGAATAGCGACGATCACTTTACCCATGCGTGATTGCAAGATCTTATGGCTCACCACTAATATGACCGCGAGCATCAAGGCGGTAATGGCGAACAAGGTGACACGCGTGCTATCTGCCTGCAGATCAAAACCTACAATATCTTTAAAATCGGTTAGACCGTTGTTTCCGCCAAACCCCATCTCATTACGGAAGAACGCCAGCATTAATGCATAGGTCAGTGCCTGCGTCATAATGGATAGATAAACACCCGTAACACGGGATCTAAACGCCAACCAACCAAAAACTAAGGCAAGAATACCCGGCACCAACAACACCATGAGCATTGCGAACCAAAATTGATCCATTCCCTGCCAGAACCAAGGTAGTTCACTCCAGTTTAGGAAGACCATAAAGTCGGGTAGTTCTGGATTGCCGTACACGCCACGATCACCGATCTGGCGCATCAGGTACATGCCCATGGCATAGCCACCCAACGCAAAGAAAGCACCGTGCCCTAAGCTTAGAATGCCGCAATATCCCCAGATAACATCAACCGCTAATGCCAACATGGCATAACAGAGGTACTTACCCAGTAATGTAATGGTGTAGGTGCTAACGTAGAAGACAGAGTCTTGCGGCATCAGCAAATTGCCCATTGAGGCGAGCAAGGTAACCAATACGAGAATAGCAACGAAGGGAGCCACTTTACTGTCGCCATGCAAGCGACTAAAACGCATTAACTGATTCATTCTGCTGCCCTCCCTTTCTGCGGGAATAAGCCCTTAGGACGTTTTTGAATAAATAGGATGATAAAGACAAGTACAAATATGCTGGCGAGCACCGCGCCAGTGACCGGTTCTAAGAATTTATTCGCAATACCTAAGGAGAAAGCGGCAACCAGCGTGCCCCAGAGATTACCGACACCACCAAACACAACCACCATAAACGAATCGATGATATAAGCTTGACCAAGGTTCGGTCCTACGTTTGTTAGCTGGCTCAAGGCAACGCCTGCAATCCCCGCTATACCGGAGCCTAGACCGAAGGTCATCGCATCGACCCAACCGGTTTTAATCCCCATCGCTTTGGCCATATCACGGTTTTGCGAGACTGCACGCACGTTTAAACCAAGCGAGGTTTTACGCAAAATAATCAGTAGCAAGCCAAATACCAGTAGTGCGAACGCTAAGATATAGAGACGGTTTAGGGTTAAGCTCAACACCGGATTAATTTCTAACGAACCACTTAGCCATTCTGGCGAGGCGACTTGACGGTTCAGCGGTGAGAATACGCTACGAACCAACTGCTGAAGAATTAAGCTAATACCAAAGGTTGCGAGCAAGGTTTCTAGCGGACGACCATGCAGATGACGAATTACGCCACGCTCGATCATCACACCAACAAGGCCCGATACAACAAAAGCCAGCGGAATCGCCACCCAAAGTGAATATTCGATGGCATTGGGCATCATTAATTGCACAACATAGGTTGTGTAGGCGCCCAGCATAATCATTTCACCGTGAGCCATATTGATAACGCCCATCACACCAAAGGTAATGGCCAAACCGATCGCCGCCAATAACAGCACCGAACCTAAACTGAGTCCGAAAAATAGCTGATCGATGAAGTCATAGAACTCTATCCGTTCATTGATTTTTTTCAGCGCTTTTGCTGCCGCTACACGAACTTTTTTATCACTATCTTGTTCAGCGATCTCACTCAGTTTGTTACGCGCTTCCTTCTCTAGGCTATCCGCAAGAACGACCACAGCAGCATAACGCGTCTCAGATAAAGGTGACGCCGACTGGTGTAGCGCTAACGCAAGATCTATCATGCTGCGTACGTCGTCATCACTCTCACTCGCGCGAGCTGAACTCAGTATCTCAACGGTGTCGCTATTCAGGCTTTTAAGGAGCGTTTTAACGGCTAATAAACGCAGCTCAGGTTCGGGAGCACTAATTTGCAGACGCGCAATCGCTTGCCTTAAAAAAACACGCAGTTTGTTATTAACACGGATCTTCTTAATCTGCTTTTTTTCAATAAGCCCCAGATCTTGGTTATCCAAAACCGTACGGCCTGTGAGTTTTCCGTCTGTTTTGGCAACAGCGATGACCGCTTTACTCGACTTGATAAAGTAAAGGTCACCTTCCAGCATGCTTTTAAACATCGGCAGTAGGTCCGCTCCACCTTGGGCTTCTAATTTTTTAAGCACAGGCAAAGCTTTACTGAGTTTTACCGCGGTCAACTTGGTTAACAGCGTTTCTACTGAATCAGATGCAACAGTTTCAGGCTTTTTTTCAGGCGTTGTTTCAGGCATTGCAGCTGCCTGAATATCACCGGTCAAAGCCACTGGCTCTTGAGCCTGAACTGAGACCATAGACGCGGCGACATAGCAGCACAGTATGGCAAACAGACGTCTCACGTGAATTCTCCTGGGTAGACTGCTAAAACCCTATTCGGCATAAATAACACGAGGGGTTTCAACGAATCAGGAATGGGAAGATGGCTCGATTTAGAAAAAATGAGCCATCGTATTAGAACGAAGCCTTTGCGGCCTGCGCTTATAGCTTCAATAACCCCTACTCATCTAAGATGAGCTACTGAGCACTCATTGCCGTAGCAGATTGAGATGCTCAGTAGGCGAGTCGATTATTTCGCAGCGATACACTCTTTAGATTCAGTGTTGTAGTTGCCGCATTTAGTGGGTGCTGTCCAATCAGATACTAGGTTTTTTGAACCCGGTAGGAAGTCAGACCATGCGTCACCTGCAACGACACCCTCTGTTTCCCAAACCACTTCGAACTGGCCATTATCTTGGATCTCACCAATCAGTACTGGCTTACTCAAATGATGGTTCTTGTTCATGACAGCAACACCACCGGTTAGGTTAGGTGTTTCTTGACCAATCATCGCTTGCTCAACTGCATCAACATCCGTTGTGCCAGCTTTAGTCACCGCATTGGCCCACATATTAAAACCGATATAAGTGGCTTCCATTGGATCGTTGATTACACGCTCTTCACTGGTATACGCTTTCCACTTTTTGATAAACGCTGTGTTGGCATCATTTTCAACGCTTTGGAAGTAGTTCCACGCGGCCAGATGACCTACAAGCGGTTTAGTGTCTAGACCAGATAGCTCTTCTTCACCGACAGAAAAGGCAACCACTGGAATATCTTCAGATGAGATCCCTTGGTTACCCAGCTCTTTGTAGAAAGGTACGTTTGCGTCACCGTTGATGGTGGACACAACCGCGGTCTTCTTGCCTTCACCACCGAATTTTTTGATATCAGATACAATTGACTGCCAATCAGAATGACCGAATGGCGTGTAGTTAATCATAATATCCTCAGCCGCTACGCCTTTTGACTTTAAGTAGGCTTCAAGGATTTTATTGGTGGTACGCGGGTAAACGTAATCCGTACCTGCAAGTACCCAACGCTCGACTTCTAAGTCGTTCGCTAGGTAATCCACTGCAGGAATGGCTTGCTGGTTTGGCGCCGCACCCGTGTAGAAAACGTTCTTAGAGGACTCTTCACCCTCATATTGAACAGGATAGAACATCAAACCATTCAGCTCTTCTAGCACAGGTAGTGCAGACTTACGCGATACCGATGTCCAGCACCCAAAGATAACGTCAACTTCCTCTTTGGTAAGTAGTTCACGGGTTTTCTCAGCAAATAGCGGCCAGTTAGATGCAGGATCTACCACGACTGCTTCTAGCTGCTTACCCAATAGACCGCCTTTTTTGTTCTGCTCTTCCACCATCATAAGGACAGTGTCTTTCAGCGTCGTTTCACTGATCGCCATCGTGCCGGACAGTGAATGCAATACACCAACCTTGATCGTATCAGCCGCCATTGCGCTGATACTGATAACCGATGCACCTAATGAGAGTGCAACACCTGCTGCAATACTTTTAAGTTTCATATCTGCCCTTCCCTTATTTGAAATTAATCGCGAATAAACAAATTAATTGGAACGAAATTACTTTGTTTGTGCGTTGCAATAAGGCTATTCGATATAAACTGAAACAGGTATTCGGTGATTAACGCACCCCTATACGTCATTTGACGTATAAAGCGTCCTAATTTATTAATAATTATGCTTTTTTAGCCCTAAGATAAGAGATTAATAATCCTGATTAGGCCCCTGTGACGATCAATGCTACAATCGCCCCGTTCCGAAGATTAAGCGAACGAGTCACATAGCCTTAGATACTCTTAAGATCCTATCAGTAGACCTGTTGGCGTTGCGCAAAGCGCAATCTCTTAGACATACATAGAGGCCTTCAGGGAACTACATTACGCGATCCTAATCAGAGTGCTGGCTACCTTCACCCCGATTTGACGTACTTAACAAACACCACCTTAGCGATGCTTTGAGTGGGTTTTAATCGTATTTTGAATACATCATATAGAGAGCAATAAATGAGTTTTGCTGACCTGGGCTTGTCTCGCCCAATTTTGGATGCTGTTTCCGCTAAAGGCTACGACACACCATCGCCAATCCAAGCTGAAGCGATCCCTGCTGTTATCCAAGGCAAAGACCTAATGGCAGCGGCACAGACCGGTACAGGTAAAACAGCGGGCTTTACATTGCCATTGTTAGAACGCTTAAGCCAAGGTACGCCAAGTAAAGGCGGCCAAGTACGCGCACTGATTTTAACGCCTACGCGTGAATTAGCCGCTCAGGTAGCTGAAAGCGTTAATGACTACTCTAAAAACCTTCCACTGAAATCAGCCGTTGTTTTTGGTGGTGTGAAAATCAATCCACAAATCGCCAAACTTCGTGGCGGGGTTGATATTCTTGTTGCTACACCGGGACGTTTGTTAGATCTATACAACCAACGCGTTGTTAAGTTCTCACAACTTGAAGTGCTCGTGCTAGATGAAGCCGACCGTATGCTTGATATGGGTTTCATCCACGATATTAAGAAGATTCTTGCCGTGCTACCGAAGCAACGCCAGAATCTGCTCTTCTCTGCAACGTTCTCAAATGAGATCCGAAATCTAGCCAAAGGCTTGGTCAACAACCCAGTTGAGATCTCTGTTACACCGGTAAACTCAACGGCGACAACCGTTAAGCAATGGATCATCCCCGTTGATAAGAACAAGAAAGCCCCAGCTCTTATCAAATTAGTCGGTGACAATAGCTGGAACCAGGTACTGGTTTTCTCACGCACGAAGCACGGCGCTAACCGTCTGGCTAAGCAGCTAAATGCAGCAAAGATCACGGCTGCTGCAATACATGGCAATAAAAGCCAAGGGGCACGTACAAAAGCCCTTGCAGATTTTAAAAGTAGTGACGTTCGTGTATTAGTGGCGACCGACATTGCCGCACGTGGCATTGATATAGACCAATTACCACACGTTGTTAACTTTGACCTACCGAATATCCCTGAAGATTACGTACATCGTATTGGCCGTACCGGCCGTGCTGGCTCTTCGGGTGAAGCGGTGTCACTTGTATGCGCCGATGAATTTGAACACCTAGCATCGATAGAGCATCTTATCGGTCAAATTCTGGATCGTGAAGAGATGGACGGGTTTGAAGCTGTTCATAGCCTTCCCGCTTCCGATCTAAGCAAAAAACCCGGCAAGAAAAAGCCTAACCGTCAGCGTAGTGGACAATCTGGCCACAAAGATGGTCAACGCTCTGGGGAAAATGCACGTGGACATAAGCCACAAGGTAAAAACAAGAGCCATCGCTCTTCAAGAGGAAAGTCAGGTAATAGCGAGCGTTCCAACACAGCAGGAAGCGATGGTAATAGGCAAGGACAAAGCAGAAGTCAGAATGCTAAACAGGGACAAGCTCCGGCAAGCAAACCGGTAAGACGTGTTCGAAAAAGGCCAACGACAAAACCAAGCGGTTCAGCTTAACAGGCGCTTTTGTAATCTTGAGCCTCACTTGCCTAAGTGAGGCTTTAGTGGATGTATCGACGGCCTCGATAACGCTCATCAAAACGCTGGGGCCATTTCCCAGCGTTATCGTTCGAACAGCGCTCCTCCGAATCAAACCCCACCTGTTTAGGTATATTTTTCAACCTAATATTTTCAGCCGCTAGTCGCTGCTCTATTAGCTTAAACAACTGCTTTTCCTTGCCAGTATTAACCAATTCGGCAATATCCGCTTCACGATTAAAGACGCAAAGAATATAGAGGGATTTTGGGAATTCGGCATAATCGACAAAATGGGTTAACCACTCAAAACCAGCGAACTGATCGAGCGCCTGATCGCATACCTCTGTCAGCTGAACCCGAAGAGCATTTTCAATTTTTTTATCACTTTTTTTCATGGTTATCAGCTTGAGATGGAGGGTAAAAAGCGTAATATTTCTTCTTTTTAGATCCTGCGCTTCACTTTAAATCGTGTGTAGCTCTTTTTCTAAAAGCTCATAAAGCTGAGACGCTGGCACAGGCTTGGAATATAAGTAACCTTGGAAACAATGGCAACCTAGTGCCAACAATGTATCCCGCTCTTCGACAGTCTCTACACCTTCTGCAATCACGACAAGGTCTAAGCGATCTGCCGTCGCTATAATCACTTCAACAATCGCCGCTTCTTCTGAAGAAGGACTTAATTCAGTCACAAATGAACGGTCAATTTTGAGAATATCTAACGGCAGATAACGAAGATAACGTAACGAAGAATAGCCCGTCCCAAAATCATCGATAGCAAACGAAATACCACGTTGTTTGAGTAGAGACATTTTACTGCTCGCAATGTCGAAATTGTTAAGCAGCATATTTTCTGTAATTTCTAACTCAATCATATGACCCGGTAATTGTGTCATCTGCAACAACGCCAATAGCCGCTCAACAAAATCCACCTGCATAAACTGAAAAGGACTGATGTTAATAGCAAGTCGATGGAACCCTTCTGGTAAACCCTGCTGCTTCCATTCCGCCAGCTGCTTCAAACTTTGCTCCAGCACCCATTGGCCTATTTCAACAATTTGACCACTCTCTTCGGCGACTTGAATAAACTCATCTGGGAAAATCACACCTCGCTCAGGGTGGTGCCAACGCAATAAAACCTCTGCACCCAAGATAGTGCTTTCCGCACTAAATTGCGGCTGAAACCACAACTCAAACTCTTGTTTGTCTAACGCTTGATGCAATCCTTTCTCTATCTGCAGCCGTTCCTGTGCTGAAGATTGCATCTCGGGATCATAAAACTGGAAATCGTTTCGACCCAATGCTTTTACGCGATATAACGCGGTATCCGCATGTCGCAAGATATCTTTGGCCGAGTAATCAGAGGATGGGAAAACAGCAATGCCAACACTGATAGTGCAATACAACAAGTGACCATCGATATGAAAGGGCGTGGCCATATGCTCAATGATTTTCTTAGCTATATGCGCCGCGGCTTCTGCACAGATACTATCGGATTCGCCCGCTTCAGGTAGCAGCACAACAAATTCATCACCACCAAAGCGTGCGCATGTAGCCTCCGTAGGAAGTATCTCCGTCAGGCGCAACGCAATAGCACATAGTAATTTATCGCCTATGCCATGCCCGAGAGAGTCATTGATCGTTTTAAAACGATCCAAATCCATATAGAGAACCGCACCACTACTGGCATTAGCATGGTGCAACTCTAATGAAGAGGTTAAGCGATCAACGAACAAGCGCCTATTTGCCAATCCGGTTAAGGTATCAAAAAAAGCCAACTCAAATATCTGCTGCTCAGCCTCTTTACGAACAGTGATATCGCGAGCCAGTATTAAAATGTACTTCTGGTTATTCAAGCTAATCTGGATACCGCGCGCCTCAATCGGAAACGTGCCTGTTTCTGCGTTATCCTGCATATCTTCGAAAGTACTTACCTCTGTATCTGAGATAGCACGAAAGAGTTCTTCAAACTCACTCACGGCATAACGCTTACTGAAACAAGACAGTCTTTTACCCACTATGCTTGCTTTCGCTAATCCCAATGTTTCCATTGCCTGATTGTTCACTTCAACAACGGTCGCATCAAGTTCACACAGGTACATAGCATCCCCTGCGTTTTCCATCAATGTACGTGAAAAATGCTCGCTTTTAGACAGCTCACGTATCGTCTCATTCAATTGATCTGTCATCAGTTCGCGGTCACTCCACAAAGAAGAAAAGCGGCTGACTAACTCGCCTATTTCATCCTTCTTGGTATAAGGAAGCTGATCGCAGTTTTCACCATTTCGCAGCTGATTGACCCAGGCAAGAATATCAACCACTGGACGGGAGAGGTATTTGTAGAAAAAGAGCAAGAAGATGAACGCTAGGACCACATTATAAATCAAACCAAAAAGCAGCCCCGTTATGGCCCTTAATGCAAAGTTATTTGCGATAAACGAGGCATCTAATTCGATGATTAGTTTTGCGATTCCTGTGCGGGAAGTCTCTACCTTAAGTTTCGTTTCATAGTGCGTATTAAACTTGAAGAAATAACCACCCAGTTTAGACAGAAACGTATTTTGTGACGTACGCGGCCTGGTATGTTCTGACATTTTATCGCCAAAATCATCAACTAAGATCGCTTGGTATATCTCAGGATGGGAGATCAGTGTACTTGTCACCTCTTCCGCTTTGGCATAATTAAGATTATAGACCGCGCGAGTAGCGGTATCTTTGTGCAACTTCATGAAACGCTCAATACCTGCTATTGAGCTTTTTCGTTCCTGCTGCAAATCCAAATAGATCTGAATACTTGTAGAAATTAGCCCTAGTACTAGTGAGATGGCAAGGACGGCACGCGCTTGCTTGAATGCGATTCTGTGCCTGAACTTAAATGTCATACCACCCTACCTTACAGTATCAACCTTGACGTTTAATCTAAGTACTTATCGTAGATCGCTTGATAAGTACCATTCCCTTGGATGATTGAAAGCCCGCTATTAAAACGCTCAATCAGATAATCACTGTGCTCATACTGCTTACTCAAGCAGAGATGAAATGGCGTACTTTCTTTATCCGTGAAACGTATATATTTTAGTTTATTCTGCAAGCCTAGTTGGGCAGCTCTATACCGTGTAGTCAATTCTCCGTTATAAAAAACATCAACCCCTCGTTTAGCAACCGCATTGATGCCATTATCCATTTCAGCCGTCACTCGATGCATAATGCCTGCGCGTTCAAGCTCGCCTTGTATGCCCCAGCCCCCCACAACCATGACATCAAACTTAGCGAGATCAGAAAATACCTTAATACCGCTATCCTCAGAATCCTTAGCCATTACAGCAACTTGGTTCGCTTCGCTAAGAAGATTACTAAACAAGATAAATGCTTCTCTTCCTGGCCTTTTAGAGCAAGTTAAAGAACCTGCAATATGTCCATGCTGCATATTCTTCAATATACGTTTCCACGGTGCGGTTGAAATAATCACTTGGATACCTACCGCAGCATACGCAGCTTTAGTGACTTCAACATCTATACCACTCACTACACCATCAGAATTAACAATCGTGTAAGGCGGATAATCCACCGCGTACAATTCGACCGACGCGACAGGTGCAGCCTGTACCAAATGTACTTGAAGAAGAACAACAATGGGTAGTACAAAAAGCGCGAAATTAAACAGTTTACGGGTAAGCGAATACAAGATAAGCACCTCAAAAACTTAGATTTTTATTGTTTATAATTTATTCAATTTAAACATAGATATATTTCAATTACTCCCGTTAAGGCAACAATATTGAATAGCTATTACATTTCAATAAGTTAACCTTAAGGTGAAATAACCGAGACAAAAGTATTATCTCATCTTACTAAAGAAATTTACTAAAAAGCTACTAAAGACTAAGGAGCCTACGAACAAGTCCCAAACACCTCAGGCTTACAGATCGGTTCAAGTTCGAGGCAACGATTACAGGCCTGCTCGTTGCCTGTCGAAAATCGTTAACGAAGCAATTGGATCGATCTGCAAGCCCCGAAGGGTGGGCATTAAATCGACTTCCTGCTTTGTCAGGCAGCTTGGAAAGGACTCGTCATTCCACTGCGCTACCTTTCGTGCATTAAGTCGATTTACTGCCCACTGAGAAAGCTTGGGACTTATTCGCAGGCTCCTAATAGACTTTGCCTTACATCAGAAAAACAACAGTTAGACTGGAACAATTAAGCTTCTTGTTTCATTATTAACCTTATGGATAGTGATCTTTTCATATTTGAAAACAGCCTCCTATGGCATCTTCTTATCGCCTTATTGCTCGGCTCGATTATCGGTGCACAAAGGGGCTGGGCCCAGCGGCATAATGCTGACGGCAGCCGTATTGCAGGCATAAGAACGTTTGCGCTAACCAGTCTGTTTGGCGGGGTCAGCGCAGTACTGGCCAAAACATATACGCCATGGCTACTCGGATTTGGCCTACTGACAATGGTCATTATCAGTTCTGTCGCATTTGTACTGAGTCACCGTAAGCATAATGATGTCAGCATAACGGGGCTAATTGGCCTTTTAATTACCTATGCTCTAGGTGCCTTAGCAGTGTCAGGAGAGCCCGTTATCGCCGCTTCGGCAGCGGTCATCACCGCTTTAATTTTAGACAGTAAACCTGAAGTCCACAGCGCATTAAAGCGGCTACAAGAGTATGAGTTGGATGCTGCACTAAGGTTGCTTTTAATCTCGGTGGTAATGCTGCCACTCTTGCCCAACCAAGGTTTTGGGCCATGGGAAGCCATTAACCCTTACGAAGTCTGGTGGATGGTCGTATTAATTGCCAGTATCTCATTTCTGGGTTACTTCGCCATCCGGATTGGGGGCGCTAAACGAGGCATCCTATTTACCTCCATCTTTGCGGGGCTTAGCTCTTCGACTGCCCTAACCCTTCAGTTTTCACACCTTTCTCGTACGCAGCCTCAACTCTCCCCCTTACTAGCGAGCGGTATTCTTCTTAGTTGCGGAACCATGTTTCCAAGGATAATTGTTGTTCTCTTCCTATTAAACCAAGCCTTAGCTCTGCTTTTATGGCCGATTTTGCTCTTTATGATGGCGGGCTTCTATCTTCCCGCCTTATGGATATGGAATCGCCACGCTGATGGCGTTTCACAACCGGTAGAACAAAATAAAAACCCACTTGCACTAGGAGCGGCCTTCTTTTTTGGCTTTCTGTTGATGCTAATAATGCTATTAACTCACACGCTGCTCGCATGGCTTGGAGATGCAGGTATCATTCTTTTATCTGCGATAGCAGGGATCACTGATGTCGACCCCATAACGTTAACCTTAAGCAGACAAACACCTTCCCTTATCAGTATCAACACAGCAATTGCTGGAATTTTTATCGCTGCAACCGTCAATAGCCTTATAAAGATGTCGATGGCCCTATTCATAGGAAACCGAGCACTCACCAAATATATTGCTGCGCCGATGTTGACCACCATCGTACTAGCTTCAATCTGGATGGTGGCGCAATTCAATATTATTTAGCTCTCAGCCAATACCCTTAATGCCACTCCCGCCGCCGCAGTCCTATTTTCAACCCCCAGTTTCGGGAACAGTTGTTCTAGGTGTTTGTTAACGGTTCGAGGACTCATGTCTAAAATCTCAGCAATCTCACGATTGGTCTTGCCGTTAGCGATCCAATGCAGCACCTCTGATTCCCGTTCGGTGACAGCAAGTTTTGCTTTCAATAGTGTGGAACCCGATGGGCGATCACCATCTATCAACCGTATTAGATACTCACTACCACTTTGCTGTGACACCCATTTAAGCTCTAAAGGGTATGATAAATTTTCTAGTAGTAAATTTGACTGCTGGCCCTGAACACCACCAGCTAACCACCTCTTAACTTGCGGCGCTAACTGCTGGTCTTGCCACGGTTTATCGATCTGAGCTTTTGCCAATAGGGCATGAGCCTGCGGTGTCCCCCAAAGAATATAGCCATTACAATCAACAGTAATCAGATGCTGTCCACTTATATCTAATGCCGACTCCACGCTTACGGTCAGTCGGGCGTTGGCGAGATGTACCTTCATTCTTGCGATCAATTCGTTAGGGTTTATCGGTTTAGTTAGATAATCCACGCCACCCACCTCTAACCCCTTAACGACATCTTCTGTCTCTGTAAGGCCGGTCATAAAAATAACAGGAATCGAACTTAACGCCGGATCTGCCTTTAATGCCAGGCAAGTTTCAAATCCATTCATATTGGGCATCACTGCATCCAACAAAATAATATCGGGGCCTATTCTTTTCGCGATCGTCAGTGCCTGCCGCCCCTCTAAAGCGACTAATACATCCATACCTGCTTGCTCTAATGCATCGTTAATCAAGCTGAGCGCATCCGGTGAATCATCCACCACCAACACAATCTCTTTACCTAGAACTGTATTCATACCGAGTGGGCCTCTATATGCTTCGCTAACTGTTCAAATTGAAATGCTTGGCTAAATTCATATAACTGTGTAAACGCTTTTTGCTCTAAAAAACCTTCAAGCTCGATCTGTTTCAAACTGGCATTCACTCCTTTTTGATAGCCCATTTCTGCGTAAGCTTTTAACTCTAAAAGTAGCGCGTGCTTAGGCAATGGCTGAAAGACGTTATCAGCAAGATGGCTTTTCTCTGCTAGTGCAGGCACTGGAGTAACGACTGCCTTACTCCCTTGCTCAAGATTGGCATTCACATCATGTCTATAGATCCAATCCAGTTCGAGATAGTGCGCAAGCTTATCTAGCAATAGATGGTTGCTGACAGGCTTAACCAGATAGTCGTCATAGTCTGCTTTATAATTTTCTTGCTGGTTGTATTCCTGAGCATCCGCAGAAAGCATAATGACCGGAACTTGAATACCAAGTTTTCTCAGTTGCTGAACGAGTTCTAAGCCACTCATCCCCGGCATCGAAATATCCATCAGGAAAAGATCAGGGTGGAGCTGATCGACGAGATCTAAGCAACTCAGCCCATCATGAGCTTCAACAACATTAAAGCCTAGAGGGATCAGCAGGTCGGAGAGTAGCCCCCTCAAAACCGGATCATCATCAACAAGACAGATCGTTCTTTGCAATCCGTCGTAGCCGATTATTTTCCTTAATTTAGGTTCCTTAAAGGTGGCGGCGTTTACCCAAGGCAACAGCAAACTAACTTTGAAGGTCGATCCCTGTTTAGGAAGACTCTCAACTTGAAGATCTCCCCCCATAATTTCAGTTAATAGCTTCACAATGGTGAGCCCAAGCCCCGTTCCCGGTAAGTTTGCCGTGTCCCTATTCCTTACTCGCTCAAAGGGATCAAATATTCGCTGCAGGTGACTTTCATCTATACCGGGGCCTGTATCTTTTACTGAAAATTCAGCGACTTGGTTACGATAATACACTTCAAAATCGATACTGCCTTTTGGCGTATATTTGACGGCATTAGAGAGTAAATTAATCAAAATCTGGCGTAAGCGTTTCTCATCAGCAATCACTACATCGGGTAGAGGATCATGGATTTTGCAATTTAAGATCAGGTTTTTCTGAGAGGCCTGTACTGAAAACATCTGTGAGAGCTGATCAATAAGCTCAGGCAGGCGGACCTGATTACGGTATAGATCTAATCGACCTGCTTCAATTTTGGATATATCCAACAAGCCTTCAATCAGATCTGTTAAATATTGACCACTGCGATGAATTATCTGCAATCCCCGCTTATGTTCATCGGCCATGCTCTCTTTATCGCCCAGCAGCTGAGCATAACCTAAGATAGATTGCAGCGGTGTACGTAGCTCGTGGCTAATCCCCGTCAGATAGCGGCTTTTAGCCTCATTAGCGCGCTCTGCATACTCTTTGGCCTGCTGAAGTTCTTGGTCTGTCTGTTCATGGGCATCAATCTCCCGCGTTAGCTTTAGGCTTTGTCTGTTGGATTCCCTCTGCGCTGTGATGCGACTCTCATGCGCTAATAAAAAGAGCCATGTCACAACACCTGACGCGATAAATAACGTAATAAACAGCGACACAAAGGTTTTTTCTAACAATAAAACTTCAGCCGCATTAGCAGGCTGCATCTGGCTGTAGATGAGCAGCAGAAGCCCTCCTAACAAACCATTCACACTGATCACTAATCCAATAAATTTACCAAACCTAGAATAGAAACCGCGCACAACCTTTTTAGGAAGATAACGGTATAAATATTTGAGCGTTTGCTGCGAGATCCCTGTTTTGGGCTTACAGCCATCAAGGCAGCGCACATCAAGAGAGCAGCATAAGGAACAGATCGGTTGCTGATATGCAGGACAGTAACTCATATCCTCCTGCTCGAATCTATTTTCGCAAATACCACAAGTGACAGACGGTTTCACTAGCGAATGTGAGAGAGTCGTCACGTTACAGTAAGCAGAAAGATCGGATGGTTCTCTTGCAATGTAATAACGCCCACCGGTAAGCCAGGCGATGGCAGGCACACAAACAAAGCAACTTAATAAAGTGACAAAATGACAAAGGTGTTTAGCGCTATCCCCTAGCCCACCTAGGTACGCCAGCATTCCCAAAAGCGTGGAAATTAACATCGACCCCAAACCAACCGGGTTTATGTCGTACAAATGCCCGCGCTTAAACTCAATCTGTTTTGGACTTAAACCCAGCGGTTTGTTAATCAATAAGTCTGCGGATAAAGAACCCAACCAAGCCAACGCCAAAATAGCAAAACTACCTAAAATAGCCTCTAAGGCTTGATAGATCCCTAGCTCCATCAGCAACAGCGCAATCGACACATTAAAAACTAACCAAACCACACGACCGGGATGACTATGTGTTAATCGTGAGAAAAAGTTAGACCAAGCAATTGATCCCGCATATGCGTTGGTTACATTAATCTTCATTTGGCACAACACAACCATCACCGCGGCTAGAATAAGCGCTAATGCCGGTGACTCCGTGAGTTGCAAAAAGACCCGCTGGTACATATAGGTTGGATTAGTCGCCTGCTCTGTCGGCATCAATTGCATAAAAGCGAGGTAGGCAAGGAACGATCCGAGCAACATTTTTATCAATCCGACCCAAACCCAGCCAGGCCCAGAAAGCACCAACCAAAACCACCAGCGCTTACGATTCTTATCTGTTTTAAGCGGCATAAACCGCAGATAATCGGCCTGCTCCCCTATCTGCGCAACAAGCGCGATCAAAATAGATACGGCGGCCCCAAACAACACAAGATTAAACTCTCCACCTTCGGGTGCTTTGGGTGAGATAAATCCGGTCCAGCCTGATAAATTGTCATACTCGTATAGCAGAACAACCACCAACGCAGAGCATTGTAATAAAAGCCATAAAAACTGCGTGCCCACCTGGAATTTACTAATAGCCGTGATGCCATGCGTAACGATAGGAATCACCGCTACCGCGCAGATGATATAGCCGATAAATAATGGAATACCAAATAAGACCTGGAATGCAGATGCGAGAATGGCCGCTTCGATAGCAAAGAAAATAAACGTAAAAGAGGCGTAGATAAGCGAGGTGATAGTGGAGCCTAAATACCCGAAACCAGCCCCGCGTGTCAGCAAATCAATATCTAAACCTTGTTTCGCACAGTGGTAAGCGATTGGAAAGCCAGTAATAAACAGAACCACACACACCGCCAACATCGCCCACAAGGTATTTATAAAACCGTAGTTAAGCGTGGCTGCCGCAGCCAATCCCTCTAACGCTAAAAACGAGGTGGCCCCTAATGCGGTGACCCCGACTTTAGCAATGCCCATGTGGCGACCACCGACGGCAGTAAAGCGTAGCGCATAATCCTCTAATGTCTGATTAGCGACCCATTTATTGTAATGTCGGCGCTCTTTCAATATGCGTTGTGAAGCACTCATACATACATTCCCACTTAACTGCTCAGCAATTTCGCCCACTAACCATTAGCGGCTTTCGCACCAAAAGAAAGCGCACGAAAACCATAACGGTGCACTCTAAGGCACATCGATAACCGTCTAGGCA
>Ga0193961_1000401_pt1 | contig 16819 bp, 10 predicted proteins | sample FB_4_MG_FD_140371 | JGI IMG/M metagenome (GOLD analysis project Ga0193961, IMG submission 140371) | Microbial mat bacterial communities from the Broadkill River, Lewes, Delaware, United States - FB_4_MG | ecosystem: Environmental > Aquatic > Freshwater > River > Microbial mats | place: USA...
AAGACAAAGCTTTACTTCGATGGCTGATCTCTTTTTTGATATCATTTCCAAGTATTCCTAAGGTATCTTTGTAGCCATTTGGTATGAAAATCGGATCGTAGCCAAAACCACCCTCACCTTTTTCTTCATCTATCACTTTTCCATACATCCATCCATGTGTGGTATAGATCTTATCTTGATATCCAATTGCTAAACATGCTGTATAAAATGCTTCTGTTTTTTTTAGATTTTTTTCTTGTAGTTTACAAATGATTTTTGCATTGTTTTCTGTATCACTTGCATTTTCACCTGCATATCTTGCACTGTAGATATTGGGTTCATTATTAAGTGCGGGAACTGTAAGACCACTATCATCTGAAATAACAATATATTCTTTACTGTACCCTGCACTCTTTAATTTTGCAACAATATCTTTTGCTTTTATGATGGCATTTTCTTGAAATGTTTTCCCAGTTTCTTCTATCTCAAAAGAACCAAAAATCTCACTATACGCTGTAACTATATCATTTGGAAGCCATCTTTGTATCTCTTTTATTTTGCCTTTATTTGAAGAAGCAATTATAATATTCATTTCTATATTCCTCTATTTCTAAATTTATTAGAGCGATTTTAACATAAAAATGAAATAATTACTCTTATTTACTTACTCGATATTCTAATTTTGAAGCAAACATCACTTCATCAAAAGTTCTTTTTAACTCTTTACTTTTAAAGTTTTTTGTTACTAACTCTTTTTGAAATCGTACATAGTCTCCCACTTGTGCAGAACTTCTATCGACAACTATCCAAAATGCTTTGAGTTTTTTTGGGTCATATCCTGGTGTTTTTTCATCTACTTTTAAATATGTGTATGCTTTTGCATCCAAAACTTCCAGTATCACCCCTTGATATTTTGGTTTGATTACATCGGATTTTTCTGACATCCCATCAGCTATATTACCGTGGTGTGTTTCTAATCCTTTTGCAGATAAACTACCTACTAAAAGTACTGTTGCTGTTACTATTCCAAATAATTTAATTGTTTTTCTTATGTTCATTCTTTTTCCTTTAATTTGTTAATTTTCTTTTTGAATATGAAAGTGCTATAAGTACTACTATCATACCCGTTGTTATATAAACCCATTGTGGTATAGGTACAGGATCACCTGTCGCATAGGAGTGCATCCCTGCTAAATAAAAATTGACTCCAAAATAAGTCATAAGTATCGAAGAAAATGCCACTACACTCAATATAGTGAAGAGATATGGCGAATACCAATTTTTGATAAGTCGTAAATGTAAAACTACTGTATAGATAAGAATCGAGATATATGCCCATGTCTCTTTTGGATCCCAACCCCAATACCGTCCCCATGATTCATTCGCCCAAATAGCCCCCAAAAAATTTCCTACAACTAATAAAACCAACCCTAATATAAGTGTAATTTCATTGATATAGGTGATATTTTTAATATGAATATCCAAATGTTTTCTTTTTTCACTTTTCAAGATAAAAAGAATAAGAGAAACCACCCCCAAAATAGCCCCCACTCCAAAAAATCCATAACTAGCAGTGATAACTGATACATGTACACTTAACCAATATGATTTTAATACAGGGACTAGATTGGTTATCTGAGGATCTATCTCTCCTAAATATGCAGCAAATATAAAAATACCCGCCATTATAAAAGAAGCACTGAGTGCCATAACTGACTTTCTAAAAAATACCACACTCACGATAATAGATGAATACGAGATATAGACCATCGACTCATAAGTATTACTAATAGGAGCATATCCACCTATATACCATCGTATAGCTATTCCAAAAGTATGTACAGCAAATAGTATAAAAGCCGTACTTGATATAAAAAGTTGTACTCTTTTATGTATCAATGTATTGAAAAACATCGAAGTTATTCCATAAATAAGAAACGATACTCCTAGTAAAAGATAGAGCATTGAGAGCTTAAAAAAGAGTCCACTTTCATTGTAATCTCTCTCTATTTTTATTTTTTGTACACTAGGTATCAGATGGGGAGAAACTTCATATTGATAATTTTGTATATCTTTTACATATTGCAAACCTTTTGAATAGTTACGATTATACGCAGCATCTAAGAGTCGACTTGTACTTCTTTTTATGGCACTATTGTCTACTTTACTAAACATCGTTTTGAAATCTACCCATTTATCTTTTTTGTCATTTGGCAATGGGAATATTGTCAGTAATACACCTCTATAACTCATAAATGAGATATTGAGTCGCTCATCGACTTGTATCAAATCTCTATCATATGTACCTCTAGCCGAAGGAACTTTTTGATTTGCTTTTTCTACATCATCTGTTAATTTATAGTTTCCTGAAGCATCAAAAAAATCCATAAAAGTTACATATTTTTGAACCTCATTTACACCCAGTTTTTTTCGGAGTTGTGGCGTTTTTACTTTGATGATTTTTACTTTTTTCCAAATAGATGGTCGTGAAAACATCCCTAACATCACTTGATTTGCACTCATCCCCTGCCAAGTATCTTTTCCACTGAGTTTATTAAGTACTTCCCTATTTTGTGTATCGAGTGGTTTCATCCTTCCTACTGGATCTTGTACTATTAAAGAACCAAAAGCATCTGCTAACTCTTGTGAATTATTTTTATGGTCGTTGAGATATTGCACTATATATTGAGTATCATTACTCAAAGAGGGTGTTTGTAAAAAAGCTACACAAAATAGTGGTAACAAAAAACTAGCTATTGGCATCTTTTTTACTTTTTGAATCAAAAACTGAAATCGTGATTTTTTATCAAAAAGATTAAGAAAAAGTGATAAAAATAAAAGTGTATATCCTATATATGTCACCTCAACACCTGGATCTTTATTGACACTCAAAATAGTTCCTTTTTCATCTTTTGGATACGATGTTTGAAAAAACTTATATCCTTGATATGTTAATGTATGATTCATATATATTGAAGTTTTAAATTTTGTATCGTTTTTTGTATCAATAACAGTTATATCACTACTATACTCAGAAGGAGACCTACTCCCTGGATACCTTATAAGTTCAAAATCATTCAGTTGTATAAAAAAAGGAACTATAATCTTTTCATCTTGAACTACTATGATATTTGAACTCTTCTTTTCATCTATACTCATCGTACCATCTATACCAAATGTATAGGTAATGGATGCCCCTATCAAAATGATCATAAATGATATATGAAATAAAACTCGTGTTTTTACTCTCCACATTTTTGTTTTATAGATTACCAAACCCATATTGATACTAGCTAAAAAAAACATACCTTGATACCATACACTATTATAAATAAGATTTTTAGCCATTATAGAACCAAAATCATTTTCTACAAATGTTCCAGCAGCAGCACCTATGGCTAAAATTAATAGTATCGCTGTCATAGTTTTATACGAACTTAATATTGTAAATAACAAGAAAGACCTTTTTTATATTTTTTATTTATTGTGTTTTATTTGGAAAATAAATTTTGATCTACTTTCAAAATAAAACAACTAGAGAAAAACTCTAGTTATTTTTATGAAATTTTTATTTTTTGTAAAATGAATGTGTTGTATCAACACCTTCTCTTGATTCCATATTCAAATTACCATTTTGTACAGCTTGTTTATGCCACTCTTTTTCAAGTGTAGCTTTAAATTTTAACTTAGCATCAATTAACTTTTGCAAAGGAACACCTGCTAACTTTTGTGCTTTTTCTTTTGTAGAAAAATCAGGAGCACTGTAGTTCATAACACCTTTAGAAGCCAATAATGCTACAAGTTTCAATCTCGCTTGCATTGCACTTTCGTTTGCAACAGAGAGTAATCGTAAAGTTTCTTCAGGAGCGTGATAAAATGATGCATGAGATGCTACTGCATAATCCCATTTCCATTGACCACTTCTAATATCATTTCGAATTGACTGAAGTTCTTTATCCGTTGCTCCTGAGTCTATAGCTTTTTTAGTTTCTAAGTGAGCTTTACTAAGGTTGTCCATAGCTAGTTCTGCTAATTGTTCTTTTCTTTCGAATTTTCTATGAACAATATCAGTTAACTCTTTTTCACTTGTACGGTGACAAGTCATACAACTTCTATCCATAGTATTTAATGGATTTTGCAATTGATGATCACTATATTTAACAGAACCTTCTTGAGTATATGGCATATGACAATCAGCACACGATACATTTTTTTTACCGTGGATTCCTGTTTTGTATAATTCATATCCTGGATGTTGTGTTTTTAACATTTTTGTACCAGAGATTTTATGAGTCCAGTCTGAAAATTCCATATCATTATAATACTTTTCTGCACCCTCAGCTGTCAAACCATTTGCCCAAGGTAATGTTACAACTTTAGCAGTTTTTTCTATACCATTTGTATCAGTCCATTTTGTTTTTTTGAAGTAATATTCAGTATGACACTGTGCACAAACAAGATTTCTTTTTTCTTGATATGTAGAATCTTCAAATTTAGGAAGACCTGCTGATTCTAAGGCTCTATTTAAATAAGGTCGTCTTACTTGTAATTCACCTGTCACATTATTATGACAATCAGCACACCCAATTGTATTTACAATATCTTGACCATATTTTGCCCATTTTCCTGTAAAGTACTCCAATTCACCATCTCTTTCGATTACTCGAGGAACATCTGGAGATTTACATGTCCAACATGCTGTTGGCATTGGTCCTGTTTTTGCATCTGTTGGAGCACCTGTTCTAAGAGAGTTAATATTATCTTGAACCGCATAAAAGTGACCTCGTGGAGCATTATAATCTTTTGCAAAACCATATCCAGCCCATAAAATAGCTAATTGTGGTTTTTCTTCAATCATATCTCTATTATCTGTACCCTCTTTTGTTCTTTTCCATGAGCTATATTGTCTTGGATAATATTTTGCCCACTCTTCACTCTTATTTTGTACGGCTTGAGCCACTATTGGAGCTTTATTGATCTCAATTCTGTCAGCTTCATTTTGATTGATACTACTAGCTAATAGAGCCATTGCACCAATTGCAACTACTGATGCTGAGAGTAATAATTTATATTTCATCGTATTTCCCTTTTTACTTTACTTCTTTGACGCCAAGATTATGTGGCACACTTGTTATACTTCTTGCTTTTCCATGTGGTACTTCCTTGTGACAAGACCAACATTTTCTTCCATTTTCTACATATGGTTCATCAAAATTATGATACTTATCCGCATTGCTACTCAATGTAGATGTGATACTTTTATGACAAGAGATACAATTTGCTTGAACTCTTCTAGCTCCATCATCACTAATTTTGATAGCATGGTCATAAGTATTTAATGTAAATGCTTTTGAATGATTCCAACCATCAACTGCTTTAGATATATACTTATTTACAAAACTATCCGTTGGTAAATGACAATCTATACAAGCAGCTTCTCTAGCATGTGAACTATGTTGCCATGTTGCATACTGTGTATTCATAACATGACAGTTGATACAGGCTTTTGGATCATGTGATAGATAGGAAAGTGCTTTTGATATATATACCATATAACCAAAAAAACCAATTGCTACTAAAAAGACCACTAATGCTATCTTCTTAATAGTATTACTTTCTTTCATTTTTTTCCTCCTTTATAATGCTTAAATAAATATAAAGTCTAATTATTAAAGCTATAAGTTTATTATAGCATGAATCAGTAAAAATTAATTGACCTAAGTCAAGAAAATTAGTTTTTTTTATTAAATTTAGTATTATTATTAGTATAGTATATAATAAATATAATTTAATTATATACTATTTAGTAATTATGTAACAATTTGTAATCATATAAAAATTATTCTCAAAAATACTTTTAAAAAAACACTTACTAAGGTAGTAAATATTTTTTTACTTTTTAATAAGTCATTTATTATTTATTCTTATATTATAAGATAAAAATCAATTAAAGTAAAATATTTACTCTAATTTACACTTGTTTTGTTATAATGCCAAAAATTAATACAAAGGTAAAATATATGTTTAAAACCATTATGCCATTAAGTCTCATTATCTCATTCCGATTTTTAGGATTGTTTATAGTATTACCCCTTATCTCTGTGTACGCATTAAGCCTACCTGGTGCTACCCCTACTCTTGTTGGGATAGTTATAGGTGGTTATGCTATTACACAAATGATATTTCAAGTTCCTTTTGGAATTATGAGTGATAAGTTAGGGAGAAAAGGTACTATTATCGTTGGGTTATTGCTTTTTGCAATTGGTTCTATTATTTGTGCTATTGCAAATGATATGCTTACACTTCTTTTAGGAAGATTTTTGCAAGGTGCTGGTGCTATTGGAGCTGTAGTAACTGCTATGATTAGTGATATTGTACGAGAAGAAGAACGACCAAAGGCGATGGCTTTGATGGGTGGAAGTATTGCTGCTAGTTTTGCACTTGCTATGCTGGCAGGTCCACTTATAGGAGCGTATGCAGGGATCAATACTTTATTTTATCTAACAGCATTTTTAGCACTTGCTTCTATCTATATTCTCATAAAAAAAGTACCCAATCCACCTGTTGTAACACATACTTATCATGACCATAGCAAAATATCATTTTTAGCAAACCCAAACCTAATCAAAATGAACATTACAAACTTTTTACAAAAAGGGATGATGACTTTTGCTTTTATGATTATCCCTATTGTTTTAACCAAACACTATGGTTGGGAACTTACTGACTTATGGAAAGTATATCTCCCTGCTATGATAGCAGGTGTTCTTGCTATGGGACCCGCAGCTGTAATGGCAGAGAAAAAAGGGAAATTTAAACAGATTTTACTTATAGGAATTGTATTTTTTGCACTCTCTTATTATCTTATAGGCAATAGTTCATCAACTCCTTTATTTTTAGTAGGTGTTGTTATCTTTTTTATTGGTTTTAATATGCATGAACCTATTATGCAATCACTCACCACAAAATATATCAAAGTTCATGAAAAAGGAAAAGTACTTGGAGTATTTAATTCATTTGGATACTTAGGAACATTTGTAGGTGGTTTTGTAGGTGGTATGTTTTTGCAAGAGATAGATGGAAGTTTTGCACAAAGTTTACACAATATCTCTATGGTTATTGTAGGAGTTTCTATTCTTTGGATAGTTTTAATAGCAACCTTACCCAATCCGCTCAAGAAAAAAATAGCTTACATAGACTTAGATACAATAGACAATACAAAACTCAATCAACTTGATTCATTAAGTGCTTGTGATGAGTGGTATATCAACAATACAGAAAATATCATCATCATCAAATACGACGCTGATCTTTTAAGTGAAGAGTCCCTTATTGATACAATTAAATAGTAGACAAAAGTCTACTATTTAATCCTTTTATCGAAAATGCTATTATTACTAAAAGAATAATTATTTTTCCCTGAATTTTTAACAAAATACATAGCATTGTCTGCTGTAGAGATTAACTCTTCAAGAGTGTTTCCATCTTCTGGAAATAAAGAGATTCCGATACTACATCCTATATCAATCTCAAAAGACTCTATAGATGTTATCTCTGAAATTTCTATTATTAATCTTTTTGCTAGTGTTTTCAACTCCTCTTTTGTAGTGAAATTTGGAATTAAAATACAAAATTCATCACCACCAATTCGATATAAATACTTATCCTCTTTTAAACAATTTTGTAGTTTATTAGAAATTATTTGAAGTAACGAATCTCCTATAAGATGACCATGTGTATCATTTATTTTTTTGAACTTATCTAAATCTAAAAAAAATAAAGCCATCGTTTTTTTTAATCCTTGTGCATGTTTTAGTTTATGAGCAAAATCAATATCTAGTTTTCTTCTATTGGCAAGATTTGTCAATACATCAATTTCACTTAAGAGTTTCAATTTATCATTTGCTTTTGCGAGTTCAAGAGTTCTTTCGTGAACAATTTTTTCTAAATTATTTTGATATTCCTCAAGTTTTTCTTGAATAAGTTTATATTTTGTAATATCTGTTCGTATTGAAATATAATTATCAATAGTGCCATTTGAATCTAAAAATGGGATGATTGTTGTATCAACCCAATAATATTCTCCATTTTTTGATCTGTTTTTAACTTCATCCTGCCATATACCTTTTTCTTCTAAAATCTTGTACATCTCTTTCCAATAAGAAGATGGTTTGTTGTGCGAATTTAGAAGTCGGTGATTTTGACCTAATAACTCCTCTTCTGTATATCCACTAATATTACAAAACTTATCATTTGCATAAGTGATCGAACCCTCTACATTAGTAATTGCAATAATAGAGTGTTGGTTCATCGCAAATCGTTGATTGGATAATATCTCTTCAATCTTTTTCTGATAAGTAATATCTGTTCTAATAGAAAAATAACTATTAGGTTTACCATTATTATCCATAAAGGGGATAATTGTAGTATCTACCCAATAATAACTTCCACTTTTAGATATATTTTCTACTTGGTCTTTCCATATATTTCCATGAGATACATTTTGGTACATCTCTTTCCAATATGATTTGTCACGATTCCCAGAATTTAATATTCTATGATTTTGACCAATCAATTCTTTTTGTGAATATCCACTAATGTCTATAAATTTATCATTTGCATAAGTAATATTACCAGCTATATCTGTAGTAGCTATAATGGCATGTTGATCCATCGCAAATTTATGTTTTATAAGTGCAGAGGAGAGTTCTTTTTGTTTTGTGATATCTGTTCGTATTGAGATATAGCTTTCTGGTTTCTTATCTACTCCAATATGGGGAATAATTGTAGTGTCTACCCAATAAAAGTTCCCACTTTTATCTTTATTTCTAACTTCATCCTGCCAAATATTTCCTTTTGAAATAGCTTTGTACATGCTTTTCCAATAATCTTTATCTTTATTTCCAGAATTTAATAACCTATGATTTTGTCCAATTAATTCCTCTTCTAAATAACCAGTAATTTTACAAAAATTATCGTTAACATATGTAATCGTACCCAATTTGTCGGTTTTAGCTATAATTGAGTTTTTGTCTACCTCAAAAGTAGGATTAAAAATATCACTTATTGTTTTTTTGTTGTCTGTAATATTTACATATATATTTACATACATCTCCGTTTTATTCTCTGTATCTAAAAAAGGGATGATAGTTCTATCAACCCAATAATACTCTCCGTTTTTGTTAATGTTTTTAAATTCGTCAAGCCAAACATTTCCCTTATTGAGTTCGTCATAAATAGATGCTAAATAAGCTTTTGATTGAAATTTAGAATCAATAATTTTGTTATTCTTGCCAATTAATTCTTCTCTTAAATAACCCGTTAAGTTACAAAAATTATCATTAACATAATTTATAGAACCAGAGCTATCTACAATAGCGATACACGAGTTATTATCTGATGTATATTTTTTATATATTGATGCTGCTTGCAATGCTGTACCTGTCATTTGTTTCCTTAGAGAATTTAGTATCTAATTCTATCTTTTTTCAAATTTATTAAAACTTATATTTTCTATTTTTAGAATAAAAATTCATAAAAAATAATATTGGTATACTTTTAGTATAAAAAGAAAACTCTTCTTTATCTTTCTATAAACCTTTTCCTATCTATAGTCTTATTTTTTACATCAATTAACTTTTCATTTTTAAATACCCGTAATATTCGAGAGAGTGTTTCGGGGGTAAGATTCAAAATTTTTGCTATCTCTACATTTTTTATCGTAAAAAACTCATCTGTATTTTCATAGATAAACTTTGATATTCTCTCTTTTGCATCAAGTACTAAATGAGTTGAGATAACTTGCTCCAAATTTTTTATTTTTTTTATAAGCGAAGATTGTATCTGTATTGATAATTCAGGATGAGCATACACAAGTTCTTTGAACCTAGAAAAATCGATTTTTAAAAGCTCCACATCAGTATATGCTATTGATGTGGCAGGATACGGTATATTTTCAAAACTTGCTACCTCTGCTATCAACTCTTGAGAGTGAAAATATTTTAAAATTATCTCTTTATTTGAAGAGGATGTTTTATACAATTTTACTATTCCTGCAACCAAACAGTATAAATATTCCGAACTATCACCCTCATAAAATATAATACTCTCTTTCTTAAATTTGACAGTTGTTGTTATTTCATAAATTTTACTGAGAGTATTCTCATCTAAATTTGAAAACAAATCAATATTTTTTAAACCATTTTTCATTAAAATTTTCCTTTTTTTAGAGTCAATCAAATTACATGACTTTATTAACATTCTATTAAACTCTTTATAATATAATCATGTCAATATTACTCTCTATTTAGGAAAATAAATGTTTGAACGATTTTTAAGATTCTTTGTCGAAAACTCACGAATGAACTATACACTTTTTGCTCTTATATTTGCCATAGGTATCTACTCTTATGTCAAAATGCCCAAAGAGATATTTCCTACTTTTGATATGGATATGATCTCAGTAAAAGGTTCTTATTCAGGTGCGAGTGTTGATATTCTTGACAAAATGGCAGTAACTGAAATAGAAGATAATGTAAAATCTTTAGAGGGTGTAATAGAAACAACTACTGTTATTAGCCCAGGGAAATTTACAATTATTTTAGAACTGCAAAAAGGGAAAGATCGCTATGCTATGTCAGATAAAGTTAAAGATGCTGTCTCTTTAACTCTTAGTGATCTCCCTAGTGATATGGATGAACCTATTGTCAATGTACTCGAAAGATCTCGTGACCTTATCAATATCTCTTTAACTTCTAAAAATTTAGCTGTAGATCAGATGAAACAATTTGCTGATGATTTTAAAAGTAAGATTTTAACCATTAGTGGTATTAGTGAAGTGACTATTTTTGGAGATAGTGATAAATATTTTGAAATATTACTTGATGATAAAAAAATAGAAGCGTATGATATAGATAAAAGTGAATTATTCAATACACTCAGTACATTATCGTATATCTTTCCTATTGGTAAAATTGAGGGGATTGAAAAGCATTATTACCTCTCAACCTATAATGGTGCAAAAACAGCCAAGGAGTTAGCAAATACGCTAATAAAAATCTCACAAGGAAATATTTATCTCAGTGATATAGCACAAATAAAAAAACGATATGAAGATGCCAATACACTCTATTCTTTTAATGGGAAAAATGCATTGTCATTATCTATCAAACAACTTGATACTGCAAATGCCATGGAAATATCACAAGAGATTGAAAAGTTGATTCACAAAGTACAGCCTAAACAAAAAAATATACAAATCAGTGTGAGTGATGATAATAGTGAAAAGATCAAAGAGAGACTTGATATTGTAGGATCAAATATTGCTATTGGTATCATATTTATTGTGCTTCTTGTTTGGTTACTTATCAATGGCCGTATGTCATTTATCATATTTTTGGGTATCCCTACTTCGTTTGTCATTGCAGCCTTTTACATGTATATATTTGGATATAGTATCAATCTTATCTCTTTAGTGGGTGTACTTATAGCTATAGGTATCGTTGTAGATGATGCTATTGTGGTAAGTGAAAATATCCAACAACATCTTGAAGAGGGACTCTCACCAAAAGAAGCCGCTATACAAGGAGCTTCAGAGATGGTCAAACCTGTCACAATTGCTAGTATCACTACCCTATTTTCTTTTTTACCCGCACTTTTAATTAGTGGAACTATGGGTGAAGTGATGAAACTTATCCCTATTGCACTTTCGGCATTAGTTGTAGCATCACTAATAGAATCTTTTGTATTTTTACCAATTCATGCGGCTCATACTCTTAAAAGTGGTGCAAAAGCAACTAGCTGGAGTTTTGTCAATAATCTATATAGTAAGGTTATCCATTTTTTTATGCGATGGAAAAAATCATTTTTACTTATATTTATCATTCTTGTACCTGTACTTACAGTGATGACCATCAAAAGTTCAAAATTTCAGATGTTTCCTTCTTTTGATGCAGATAATATCAAAATCTCTATCAAAGCAAATCAAAATACAACACTTGAAGAATCATTTGCAATAGTTCAAAAAATCGAACAAGATTTGATAGCAAAAAAAGAGATGTATCATATTAAAAGTATAGATTCTCGTGCTGGGTATAGGAAAGATAGTGGAAGTAATACGGAAAGTTTTCCTTATGTTATGTATATGACTGTTGAACTTGAAAAACTAGCCCCTAGCAATTTTTTGGATAATTATGTAACACCTTATCTCAGTATATATTATAATAAAGAGGAAAGAACAAGAACCAAAACATCCCAAGCAATTTCAAGTGAATTATCACAATTTTTAGAAAAAAATCAATACAAAAAGATTTTTAATCTTTCTGATTTAGTTGTACTAGAGAGAAAAGTGGGTCCAATCAAGGCAGATATAAAAATAGGACTTATTTCACATGACAATGAAAAAATTGTCGCTTCTATCAAAAAACTTACTGACAAACTCAATTCTATAAACGGTACAAAATCTGTAGCGAACTCTGCAAAATTTGGTATCGATGAGATAAAACTCAAAGTAAATGCTTATGGACAAAAATTAGGAGTCACCGAATCAACTATAGGTTCATACCTCTCTAATTTATACCTTACAAAGAAAAAATCTGTTTCTTTTGATACAAAAGAGATGTTAGATCTAAAAATAGAAAGTTTGAACAAAAATGATTTTGAAGATTTTAAAAATACACAAATCAAACTGAGCGATGGAAGAATAGTACGATTAAATCAAGTATGTGATTTTACAATCAAAAAATCTTTTGAACAACTTACAAAAGATAATGGAGATAAAAACTTTTATATCTATGCAAATGTCGATACAAAAATCATCACATCTTCAGAAGTGATGGAACAACTCGAACCACTTTTAAAAGAGATAAAACAAAGTGGCATCACTATAGTCAAAAAAGGGGAAGCAAAAAAGAAAAAAGAGCTTGCACAAGATATGATGTATGCTTCCATATTAGCAATTATCCTTATTATGCTCTCCATGTTGTACCTATTTAACTCCTTTAGAGAAACAGCTATTTTAATGTCTGTTATCCCTTTTTCTTTTTTAGGAGTTGTAGTTGGTCATAAAATGTTAGGATTAAATTTATCTATGCCATCAATCATTGGTGCTTTGGGTTTAGCAGGTGTTGTGATCAATGATGGAATCATTATGATGACCTACTTAAAAAAAGCCAAAAACATAGAACAAGTGTTTTATAGAGCTACAAAAAGATTCAGACCCATTGTACTTACTACTATCACAACACTTATCGGAATGAGTTCTTTAATCTTTTTTGCGACTGGTCAAGCAGTCATTTTTCAGCCTATTGCTATAGCCCTTGGATTTGGACTAGCATGGGGAACTATATTAAATTTGGTATATTTACCTGTTTTATATACATTTACTCGTGGATTAAAGTAGCCTATTAAATGTATTATAATTATCTTTTAGGTACACTCAACATTTATTATTTAAGAAGGAAATACATTGTATAAAAAATTACTAGTTATACCAATCATATCACTTAATATTTTCGCATCGCAAACCTATCAAAAATTAGAATTTAAAGGCTTGACACAAATATCAGATCAAGTAGCTTTAGAAACTGCAAAGTTTAAAAATAAAAGCTATTCTAATGATGAGATCAATGATGCCATTAAAAGTTTTTATAAATTTGGATATTTTAACAACATATCTGTAACAAATGAAAACAATACTTTAACTTTCACTTTTGAAGAGAAACCATTTATTGCAAAAATAGAGATGACTGGATACAAAAATAGAGACGATGAGCTCAAGTTTTTATACTCAAGTATGGGGATAAAAAAAGGAACTATGTACACAAAAGAGAAGATCAAAAGAGCCAAAAAATCTCTTTTGTCCTCTTTGGAGAGAGAAGGATACATCAATTCTGTTGTTGAGACTTCAATTACAAATATCAATGACACAAGTGTTTTAGTAAAATTTGATGTCAACAAAGGTTCACCAATAGTGATCACAAAAACATCTTTTAAAGGGGCAAACTTTTTAGATGAAAGTGATTTTAATGATGTTATTGCGAATAAAAAAACAGATTTTTATTTTACATGGTTTTTTGGACGAAATGATGGGGAGATGGATTTTCAACAAATAGAGTATGATAGTCCTCGTATTCGTGACCTGTATTTACAACATGGTTTTTTGGATGCAAAAGTAACAGCTGCTTTTACAACAATAGATTTCAATACCAATACTGCTTCATTAGAATACACAATAATCGAAGGAAAGCAGTATAAGGTAAATGACACAATTATTTATCTTGATGATAAAATCTTAGATGTAGCTACACTCTATCCTAAACTTCAACTTGAAAAAGATGATACTTTTAATATATCGCATTTGAGAAAAGATCAAGAATATATAAACAAACAAATAGCCAATAAAGGGTATGCGTATGCATCGGTCAAATTTGACATCAAACCAAACAAGGAAAAAAATACTGTAGATATTGTTTACAATGTCATTCCTGGGGAAAAAGTATATATCAATGATGTAATCATCTCAGGAAATAGTAGAACACTCGATAGAGTCATCAGAAGAAATGTTTATCTTGGACCTCAAGACCTCTACAGCTTAACTGATTTTACAGACTCAACAAATGCTTTAAAAAGAACAGGTTTTTTTGAAACAGTTACACTTAAAAAAGAGCGTATTTCAAGTACAAAGATGAATCTCCATGTGGAAGTCAAAGAAGCCTCAACGGGTAATTTGACCGTTGGTGGTGGATATGGTAGTTATGATGGATTTTTGGTAAATCTAAGTGTAAGTGATAAAAATATTTTGGGAAGTGGATTAAATTTAGGACTCTCTTATGAACATTCATCAAAAAAAGATGATTATGAACTCTCTTTATCAAATCCAGCAATTCGAGATAGTATCTACAATGGAAGTATAAATGTTCACCATAATGAATCAATTATCACAAGTGATAATGATGAAGGGGATGAAACTACACTTGAAAAAGGTTTTGGTTTAGGGATAGGAAGATCACTCAATAGATTTACAAGAGTTGGAGTCAATTATTCTTATGATGATTCTGATGTATCTTATGAAACTCCAAGTACTGAGTATCCTGATGATCAATACACTACGAGTGCCATTACACCTTATATTAGTTTTAATAATACAGATGATTATTATGTACCAAGATCAGGAATCTCTGCTGGAGCTAGTTATAAATATGCTGGAATTGGAGCAGACTCAAAATATTCATTAAGTTCGACCTACTTTAAATACTTTTATTCTTTAGAAAAGTTGATAGATTATGATGTTATATTACGATACAAAAATAGTCTTAAGATTTTACAAGATAGAGGATATACACCTGATAGTCTTACCTTTTATTTAGGAGGACCTTCAAGTGTAAGAGGATACTCTTCCTATGCATTTGATCCAGATGATTATGATGATGTAGATAGATTTTCAAAATATTTTACAAACACTATAGAGTTAAGTTTTCCTCTTATCCCTAGTGCAAAAATGCGTTGGGCATTATTTTATGACTATGGTATGGTTGGTGAAGATAGCTTTAACGAGATCAAAAAATCAGGAAATGGAGTTGTAATATCATGGTATTCACCAGTAGGTCCCTTACAATTTATATTTGCAAAAGCGATCGATCCTGAAACAGATGACGATACATCAAACTTTGAATTTAGTTTAGGAACAAAGTTTTAAGATAATAAGGTAAGAAAGAAATGACACACACTAAAAGATTAACAAACGAAGAAGCATTAGATCTTATACAAAATACCTCTCTTATAGATTTGGGAAAAATGGCAAGTGCTAAAAAGCTCGAATTACATCCTGAAAAAGTTACAACATTTGTAGTGGATAGAAATATTAATTATACAAATATTTGTTGGGTAGATTGTAAATTTTGTGCTTTTTATCGCCATTCAAAAGATGATGATGCGTATGTATTAACCTATGAAGAGATTGATCAAAAAATAGATGAACTCTTAGAAATTGGGGGAACCCAAATCTTATTTCAAGGGGGAGTTCATCCAAAATTACGAATAGATTTTTATGAAGATTTAGTAGAACATATTCATACAAAATATCCTATGATTAATATTCATGGATTTAGTTCTATTGAGATAACATACATCTCTAAAATTTCTAAAATTTCTTATAGTGAAGTGATACAAAGACTGAAAGCAAAAGGGCTAGCTTCTATTCCAGGAGCTGGTGCTGAGATTCTAAATGATGATGTACGAGATATAATCGCACCAAAAAAACATGATGTAAAAGATTGGCTAGAAGTACACAGACAAGCCCACCTTTTAGATGTAAAATCAACAGCAACTATGATGTTTGGTACAGTGGAAACTGATGAACAAATCATCGGACATTGGGAAAAGATTCGAGATTTACAAGATGAAACAGGTGGTTTTCGAGCCTATATTATGTGGAGTTTTCAATCTGCACATACAAAACTAGCCAAAGAGTTACCCAATATTCCCGCGCAAAGTTCCAATAGATATTTACGACTTTTAGCCGTTGCTAGACTTTATTTGGATAATTTCCAAAATATTCAAAGCTCATGGGTGACTCAAGGAAGTTACATAGGTCAAATGGCTTTACAATTTGGAGCAAATGATTTGGGTAGTACGATGATGGAAGAAAATGTTGTAAGCGCAGCGGGAGCTGCCAATACTATGAATCAAAGTGAGATGATAGATCTTATTCGAGATATGGGTGAAAATCCTGCCAAAAGAAATACAGCATACGATATTTTAGAAAGATTTTAATGATGCAAAAACATTTCAAAATTTTTATTTTACTATTTTTAACACAAGGGATACTTATGTCAGCTACACT
>Ga0193961_1000403_pt1 | contig 16791 bp, 19 predicted proteins | sample FB_4_MG_FD_140371 | JGI IMG/M metagenome (GOLD analysis project Ga0193961, IMG submission 140371) | Microbial mat bacterial communities from the Broadkill River, Lewes, Delaware, United States - FB_4_MG | ecosystem: Environmental > Aquatic > Freshwater > River > Microbial mats | place: USA...
AAAAAAAACTTAATGACCTGCCCCCTTTGTGAAAGTTCATCAAAACTTTATTTTGAAAATATCTATTATAGATGTAATGACTGCCTTGGAATTTTCAAGGATGAGCAGTTTCATTTAGTTGGTATTGATGAAAAAAATATTTATGATAAACATGTAAATATTGCTACTGACTTAAGATATCAAGATTTTCTCTCACCAATTACAAATTCTGTAATGAAAGACAAAAAGAAAAACAGTATTGGACTTGATTTTGGTTGTGGTAAGAGTTCTGCTATTATTGAAGTTTTAAGAAATAATAACTATAAGGTAGAAGGTTATGATTTATTTTATAAAAATGATTTAGAACTTTTAGAAACTAAATATGACTATATTACAAGTTCAGAAGTTATTGAACATTTTGCAAACCCTAAAAAAGAGTTTGAACTTTTTTTAAATCTTCTAAAAAAAGATGGCTCATTATATCTTATGACAGATATTTTTGATGAAAACACAACAGATTTTTCTAAATGGTACTATAAAAATGACCCTACTCATATTTTTATGTATCAAAAAAAGAGTTTTGAATATATCAAAGATACATTTAACTTCAAAGATTTATATATCAATAAAAGATTAATTAAATTGTATTTATAAAAACGAACTAAATAATATATACTGTTATATTTAGTTTATTTCCATTTTTTATGTTTCTATTTCATATTTATATGTTATTATTATGTTATATAACATATAAGGTAGCTTATGTATAGAATACTAATGGCCCTATTTTTTATTATTAATTTTTTACAGGCAAAAGAAAAAACTGATATTACCTTACAGCTTAACTGGTTAAATCAATTTCAATTTGCAGGATATTATATTGCAAAAGAAAAAGGTTTTTATAAAGAAGCTGGATTAAATGTAACTATTAATGAACTAAAAGATAAAAAAGAACTTTTAAATGTTATTAAAAATGGAAAAGCTGATTTTGCAATAGGACGTTCTTCTTTACTTATAAACAAAGTAAATGGGGAAGATATTGTAGCTTTAGCAGCTATTTTTCAACATTCACCATTAATTTTACTTACTACAAATATTGATGAAATACATACTATCAAAGATATGAAAAACAAAAAAATTATGATTACCCCTGATGCTGAACTTACGGCTTCTATTACTGCTATGTTACATTCAAATAATATATTTTATAAAGATTTACAGCTGATAACTCACAGTTTTAACTTAGATGATTTAATAAGCCAAAAAACTGATTTAATGGCTAGTTATATATCAAATGAACCAATAAAATTAAAAGAAAAAGGAATAGAATACAAAATATTCCATCCAAAAGATTTTGGGTTTGATTTTTATAGTGATATATTATTTACAAGCTCTAAATTTATAAAAGAAAATCCAGATACAACAAATAAATTTTATGAACAAACTATTAGAGGTTGGGAATATGCATTTAAGAATAAAACCGAAGCTGCTGAATTAATATATAGCAAATACAATACTCAAAACAAATCTTTGATTACTTTGATAAAAGAAGCTGATACTTTAGAAAAATTGGCAATAAATAAAATAGATAAGGATATAGGATGTTTAGATAAAGAAAAACTAGAAAAAATATTAAACACTTTCAATGTCTTAGGTCTTACAAAAGGGAACTTAGATTTAGATAGTTTTATTTATGAAAAAAATCATCACAAAACTTTTAAACTTGAATTGGCGCATGATGAAAAAACAGTTTTATTTATGTTTAGTTTCTTTACTATAAGTATCATTTTAATTATTCTATATTTTTTTAATAGAATTCATGCTAAAAGAAAACTTTTAACTGCTGTTTTAAACTCTACAGATGATTTAGTTTATTATAAAGATAAAAATTTAAAATATCTTGGATGTAATAATACCTTTGAGAAATTTATAGGAAAAACTAAAGAAGAAATTTTAGGTAAAGATGATTATGAATTATTCGATAAAAAAATAGCAAAAGAATTTAGAAAAGAAGATTTAAAAATATTAGCTTCTAAAACTATAAGTGTAGCAAATGAATGGATAAATATAAATGGAGAAGATTTGTATTTTCAATCAAAAAGATTTCCACTAAAATACAATGTAAAAAATAAAATTGGAGTATTAGGAGTTAGTAGAGATATTACAAAACTATATGAAATTCAAAAAAAACTAGAAGAACAAGCTATAAAAGACGAATTAACAAATGCTTTTAATAGAAAATCATACAATGAAAAAATAAAAGAACACATAGAAATATTTAAAAGATATGATAGATTTTTTTGTGTTGCTTTATTAGATATTGATAATTTCAAAGATATAAATGATACCTTTGGACATGATATAGGAGATGATGTTTTAATAGAACTTTGTAATACAATTAGAGAAAACTTAAGAAGTACAGATGAATTATTTAGAATTGGAGGAGAAGAATTTATAATTTTATATCCAGAAACATCAATAGAAAATGCTCACACTTCAATTGAAAAAATCAGAGAATTACTAAAAGAAAAAACAATTTTAGAAGATAGGAAAGTAACTATAAGTATAGGATTAACTCAAATACACAAAGAAGATGATGAAAAATCAATATTTAAAAGAGTTGATGAATATATGTATTTCTCAAAAAATAATGGTAAAGATAAAACTACTACTCAAATAAAATAATTCCTTTCATCTTTTTTATAGCAACACTTTAGTAAGATACAGCACTAAAAAGAACTAAAATTATAATAAATATGAGAAAAGGAAAAAGTATTGAAAAAAAGAAATCATATTAAAAAAATATCAGATTATGCAATGGTTGGTGGATTAGGGGCTTTATTACTTGTTGGATTAACAGGATGTGAGGATAAAAGTGCTAATAATCAACAACAAGGTCAAAGTGATGCTTTTACAAATGCTAGTCAAAAACAAGGTGCATTTGTTGTTGTAGAAGAAAGTGTTGATGGACAATATAAAATTGCAGATGAATTTCCAGCTAGTAAAACGACTATTGTTTTAAGAAAACCAGATGGAACTGAAAGAATTTTATCACAAGAAGAAATTAATAAACTTGTAAAAGAAGAAGAAGCAAAAATTGATGCTGGAACATCTCCTCTTACAAATCCAAATGCAGAAGTAAGTAATGGTGGAATGGGACTTGGTGGAATATTATTGTCTTCAATTGCTGGAGCTATGATTGGTTCTTGGCTTGGAAATAAATTATTCAATAACCAAAACTTTCAAAATCAAAGAAAAGCACAATACAAATCTCCTCAAACATATAGTAGATCACAAAGTTCATTTTCTAAAACTCCTGCAAAAACAGGAACTAGTAACTCAAGTGCTAAAAAAAGTGGTTTCTTTGGAAACAAAAGCTCAACGACATCAAGATCTGGTTCATTTTTTGGTGGATGATAAAAGGATAAATATCTTATGAAATTAGAAAAATTAACACCGCTTACAGATGAATATTTAGAATCTATCGGTTTTGTATGGCACACAGATGAAGATAACTCTTCTTATGTTGCTGATGAAGTTTTACAAATAAGTGAAGATGAAGCAAATGCTTTTTATGAAGCTACAAATGAATTATATGATATGTTCGCAGAAGCTGGACAATATGTTATTGATAATGATTTATTTCACGATATAAATATACCTTTTAATCTTGTAGAAATCATTAAAGAGTCTTGGGAAAATGATGTTCATTGGCACTTATATTCAAGATTTGATTTAGCGGGAGGAATTGATGGTAAACCTATTAAACTAATAGAATTTAATGCAGATACTCCAACTTCACTTTTTGAAACAGCAATTATCCAATGGGCAATGTTAAAAGCAAATGGATTAGATGAAGCAAGTCAATTTAACAATCTATATGATGCACTAAAAGATAATTTCAAAAGAATTATTACACTTGAAAGTGATTTAGAAAAATTTGAAGAGTATTATCAAAACTTAGGATGGAAGATTTTATTCTCTTCTATTTCATCTTCTAGTGAAGATATAAATACAACAAAACTACTGCAACATATAGCAACAGAGGCTGGATTTAATACAGACTTTGAATATATCGAAAATGTACAGTTTTCAGATGATGGTATTTTTAAAGATGATGAACAATTTGAGTTTTGGTTTAAACTTATCCCTTGGGAAGATATTGCTATTGATGAGAGTGAATTAGCACTACTTTTAACTGAAATAATAAAAGAGAAAAAAGCAATTATTTTTAATCCTGCATATACTTTGATGTTTCAATCAAAAGGATTTATGAAAGTGTTATGGGATTTATATCCAAATCATCCTCTACTTTTAGAAACTTCATTTGAACCACTTGAAAATAAAAAACAAGTTGAAAAAAGATGTTTTGGAAGAGAAGGTGCTAATACAAAAATCATAAATAGTGATGGGAGTATAGATGTGCAAACTGATGGCTCATACGAAGGGCATAAAGCTATTTATCAAGAGTATGTGGAGCTTCCAGTAGATAATGAAGGAAGATCATATCAAGCTGGCGTATTCTTCGCTTATGAAGCTTGTGGATTAGGATTTAGAAGAGGCGAAAAGATTCTAAATAATATGTCAAAATTTGTAGGTCATATTATAAAGTAGGTAAACCCTACTTTATAATTCTTTGACTTCTTCCAAAAACTAAATACAAGATAGCTCCAAGTACTGGTAAACATAAAAGTATAACAATCCATATAATCTTATTATAACCTGTAAATTCATGTCTTATAATATCTATTAATACAAACAAAAATAAGATAAATCCAAAAAACAAAAACAAAAGTAAGAAAAGTGATACTATTAATTCCATTATTTACTCTCCAATTTATCTAAATAATTTAATAATTCTCTAAAAGATTTCTCTAATATTTTTAAATTTTTAACTAAAAGCATTGGTTTATGTTCTAAAACTTCTTTTTTAGAAATTTCAACATTTCTTAGTTCCAATTCACCTTCAATCAATACTATATCTAATCTAAGATTAGGTGAACAGAAAGCTATTGACAAGGGAATATAATACTCTTTTGAATCTTCTGGACATAAATATAAAGATGCATTATTTTTCAATATTACTAAAGGTAAAATAGAATCTTCTAAGACAATATGATTATCACTTTTTTTATTGAAAACTATTTTTCTAAAATTTTCTATATTTATGATAGAACTATCTAAATTTTTCTTAACTCTTTTATATAAAATCTTCCATAAAAAAGAGTTAATATTCTTTTTAAAATCCCTATGTTCTAGTGGTTCTTCATCTATATAATATATACTATTCATAATTTTTTATATACTCACTTAATAATTCAAAATCTACTTTTTCATCAATTTTAATATCTAAATCCATTAAATAAAGATTTTTTATATTAAATTTTTCAAGTTTAACTAAATCTTTTCCAGTTGTAATAACGCAATAATCTGGATATTTCTTTTCAATCTTTTGTATATCTTCGGTTGTAAAATTATGATGATCTGGAAAACTTGTCATCATTGTATTTTTTGGTAAAAATTCTAAAAGTCTTTTAGGTTTTGAAATTGCTGTTAAAAGTAATAATTTAGATGGTAAATCATTTACTTTTACACCATCTTTTTTTATAGTTATTTCTCTATAAAAATCTTTACCCTCAAGAAGTTCAATATCTGCTTGAGCATAAAAACCTTTTGGTTCTCTATATCCACCACTTGGTAAACAAAAGATATTTGTAGGCTCTTTTTTAGGTCTTAAAAGTATATTAAATTTTGCTATATGATATTTAGAAAAACCATCATCTAAAAATACTATTTTACAGCCTAATTCTTTTGCCTTTTGAATTGCAATCACCCTATTTTCACTAACTATTATTGTCGCTTTTGGAAGTGATTTTGCTAAAAGCATAGCTTCATCACCACTTGTTTTTACATCTTCCAGAATTTTACCTTTTAAAGATACTACAAAAAGTCCTTTTGATTGTCTACCATATCCTCTTAAAATCACGCAAACATCATCATATTTTGAAGCTAATTTTATAGCGACAGGAGTCTTACCACTTCCCCCAACTATAATATTTCCAATAGAAATAACAGGAATACCTAAATCTATTTGTTTAGCCATTGCTCGTTTTATTAGGATAATTAACATATAAATAAAAGTTAAAGGAAGTAATAAAAAGGAGATTATTTGTTGGAAAGTGTTAGGAAAGAAGAGATAATCTTCAATCCATAAAAAAAGTTTTTGTTTCAATTCTTTTTATATCCACTCAGATGCAACTTCAATAACTTGGTCACATACATAATTAACATCTTCATCAGTTAAACTTGCATATATTGGCAATGAAAGAATTTGTTGATAGTTATTTAAAGCATTTGAAAATGCAGTAATTTTGATCGAATATTTTGTTTTATAATAAGATAAAAGATGTAATGGAATATAGTTAAGTCCAGTAGCAACTCCTCTATCTTTTAAAGCCCTCGCAAAAGCATCTCTATTTCTTGAAACTTTAATAATAAACTGTGTAAAAATATGCTCTTCATTATGTGAAGGAATTGTAATATGTTTTACACCAGTTAATCTTTTTTCATAAAGTGCCGCAATCTCTTTTCTTCTTTTAATAAACTTTTGAGTTTTATTTAGCTGAGCAAGTGCATAAGCTGCATCTAGTTCTGATAAATCATATTTATGACCTATATCAACAACATCATAAACATAATCTAAGTTCCCATAACTATCATAAGTAGTTGTAAGTGCGTGTGTTCTTAAAAGTTTTGCTCTGTTTGCTATATCTTCATTATTTGTTACAATAACACCTGATCTTGAAATTGCATATTTTGAGTTTGATGGATTAGTTGAAAAAATAGTCATATCTGCTCTTAGATTTCCTATTTTTTTACCTTTATATGTTCCACCCAAACTAGATCTACAATCTTCAATTAAAATAATTCCATACTTTTGAGCAATATCATAAATTCTATCTAAATCAGGAGTTTGACCAGCTACGAAAGTAATAATAGCTCCTCTTAATTTTTTAGAATCATTTGCTGCTAGTGCTTCTTCAAATTTATTAATATCAATATTCATATCTTCCATATTTATATCTATAAATATAGGTTCTGCATCAAAATGTCTTACAACTTCAGGTAAGTTTACAAAAGAGTTAACAGACATTAAAATCTTATCACCTCTTTTTAATTTAATAGCACTTAATGCTAAATGAATAGCAGCAGTTGATGTTGCAGTAGCAACTGCATACTTGGCACCTATAAAATTTCTCATACTTTCTTCAAATTCTAAAACCTTTGATAAATCATTTTTTGATTCTAAAACTGATCTAATTTGATTTAATTCTTCATTATCTAAAGATGCTTTGTATATTGCTATGTTTTTAGCCATTCTTAACTCCACTTAATATTTGCGATTGTTGGTAATTTACCTTTAAAAGCATTTGCTTTTATTCTATATTCTAATCTATTGATTAAATCTTCTTCAAAACCTAATTTTAGCAATTCTTCTTTAGATTTTCCTTCATCAACCATAACTTTTAAAACTTCATCCATATGTTTATATGAATATCCAAGTTCCTCTTCATCACTTTGACCTTCCCATAAATCAGCACTTGGTGCTTTATTTAAGATAGATTCAGGAACCCCTAATAATCTAGCAAATTCAAATTCATCACTTTTATACATTTGTCCAATTGGGTTAATTGCACAAGCAATATCTCCAAAGATTGTTCCATAACCTAAAAGTAATTCACTTTTATTTGAAGTTCCAACAACAAGTGATTTTTCTCTTGATGATACATCATATAAAACAGCCATTCTCATTCTTGCAGAGAAATTACCAATTCTAAGTTTATCTTCATCCATATTTTTCATAAACCCACTAACCATAGGTTCAATTGAAATAATTTCATGTTTTATATCAAATTTTTCACAAACTTCAAGTGCGTGATCAGTTGAGCTTTGAGAAGAAAATTGTGAAGGCATTAACACACAATTTAACTTATCTCCAAAAGCCTCTTTACATAGTATAGCAACAACTGCTGAGTCTAATCCACCAGATAATCCAACAGTAACTTTTTCTAAACCAGTTTTAGCAACTTCATCTTTTAAAAAATAGATTAGTTGTTCCTTAATATTTTGCCAATCAAACATTTTTTAATCCTTTGTTAAGTTATTATATCTCATCTTTTTTTGTTTTTTGATAAATTTCGTCTAAATAACTATTTGATATATCCGATATATCCTTCTTTTTTTGTTCTAACCTATTTTTAATATCGAAAAGTTCTTCTTCATCAAAATATTCTAAATAGTTTGGATTTATCTCTATAGTTTCATTTGGATTTATTTTTATCAATTCTTTTATATCTTCTATTAGTTCTTGTTTCATTATTTGTCTTTATTAAATTTTTCTAAAATCTCTTCTAAATATAATTGCATTTTTTCAACACCAATGTCACTTTGAGGATTTTTACAAGATTTACAACAAGTTCCTGCATCAGTTAATTCACCTAGTTTTTCAAGTGTATTAGCATTTTTTTCTTTTATTGCATGAACAATCTCACCTAAAGTTACGTGTTTACAAGTACAAACTTCAAAAGAATGGGGAAAATTTCTAGCCATTTATACTCTCTTTAAATTCATTCAATATATCTTTACAATATATCTTTTTCTTTATTTTTCCAAAATCACCTTCAGAAAAAATACAATGTCTACATTCAGTGCCTGCTGTAGTAATTTCTTGTATTTCTCTAAGCGTTGTAGCTTTTCGTTCACAAAGCACATTTTGAATATCTTTTATTGTAACCTTTTTACAATTACAAACTTCATAAGAATCATCAAACCCTAGCAAATTCATATCCCTCTATCTTTTTTTATCATTTCATAAGCTTCATTTATTTCTTGAAGTTTTTTAGTTGCTTCATCAATAATACTTTGAGATGCACCCTGCCCTGAAATAATATCAGGATGATGTTTTTTAACTAAAGTTCTATAATTTTTCTTTAGAATGGAATTATCATCTGTTACTTTAGATTCTAAGATTTCATAAGCTTTTTCTAGACTTAAAGCTTTTGAAGAAGCTTGTTGTGCATAAAATGCTTTAAATGTATTTACAAGATTTTCAAAATCACTTTTTTTGATTTTCAAGGCATTTGAAATATCTTCTGTAATCATTCTTTCTGTGTCTGAAAACTCTTTGTCTATAAAAGCTAAATTTAATAAATACTCCATAATTTTAACACGTTTTGTATAATCAAATTTTGTAAGATTGTATAATTTTTCACAAATTAAAAGTGTATTATCAAAACTCTCTTTTTCTTTATTATATAAATCTTTTAACTTAGTTCTAATTTCTTCATGATTTTCAAAATGACTTGAAATATCTGTAAAGGTATGCTTTAAAAGTTCCGCTTCAAGCTCACAAACTTTTCCATCTGCTTTTGCAACTTTTGCCATAAGAGCTACAAGCAATCCAGCCTCATGTTGCAATAAATCACCCTCAAATTTTTCTTTAAATTTTAAATTTATATTTTTAAATTTTTCTGTCTTGTAATTTTTTGCAATAATATATAGAATTACCCCTATTATTAATAAAACAATTAACTTCATAATTTTTATTTTCCTCAAGTAGTATTTTAAATCTTTGTTAGATTTTATCAAATTTTAGATAAAATCAAAACCTTTAATTATAAAATGGAGTTGTATATGTTTGGAATGGGCTTTATGGAAATTTTATTAATTGCAATAATTGCAGTTATCGCATTAGGACCTGATAAACTACCTACTGCTATGGTAGAAATAGCAAAATTTATCAAAAAATTCAAATCTGGTTTAAGTGATGCAAAATCAACTTTAGATAGTGAACTTAATATTTCAGAAATGAAAGAGCACGCAAATAAGTTTAAAGCTCAAATCGAAGATACGAAGTCATCTTTAACTGTTGATACAAAAGTTGATTTAGGTTTAAAAGATATTATGAAAGATGATTTAAAAGAAAATGAAACAGTAGTTGAAGAAACTCCAAAAACTACTGAAAAAGTTTCATTTAAAAAAACAAAAAATAAAGAAAAAATTGCTGATGAAACTAAATCATCTGACAATTCAAAAGATAAATTTAAAGTTAAATTTGATGAGAAAAAAGAGGATAACGCTTAATGTTTGAAGATTTAAAACCCCATATTGCTGACCTTAGAAAAAGGTTGATGATATCTGTTGGAACTCTAATAGTAATGTTTTTTGTATGTTTTACTTTTTATGAACCAATTTTAGGATGGATGATGGTTCCAATAGAAGCTGTTCTTCCTTCAAATTCTCAAATGGTTGCAGTTGAAATCCAAGAAACATTTTTCACTGCATTAAAAGTAGCTTTCTTCACAGGTTTTATATTTTCATTACCAATTATATTTTGGCAAATGTGGCTATTTTTAGCACCAGGGCTTTATGAACATGAAAAAAAACTAGTAATTCCATTTGTATTTTTTGCAACATTAATGTTTTTAATTGGTGCATCTTTTGCATACTATGTTGTAGTACCTTTTGGATTTGAATTTTTAATCAACTTTGGTTCTGCTGTTGTTACAGTATTACCAAGTATTGGTAAATATGTTGGATTTTTTACTAAATTACTTTTTGGTTTTGGTATTGCTTTTGAGTTACCAGTTATTACTTTTTTCCTTGCTAAAATTGGATTAGTTGATGATAGAATGCTAAAAGACTTCTTTAAATATGCAGTTGTAATCATATTTATTGTTGCAGCACTTTTAACACCACCTGATGTATTAACTCAATTTTTAATGGCAGGTCCACTAATCTTACTTTACGGTGTTTCTATTTATATAGCAAAAGTATTTAATCCTGCAGTTGTTGATGAAGAGGAAGAATAAAATTTGATTTTAGACCCTTTAAAAACTTCTAGTTACGATTATGATTTACCAAAAGAACTTATTGCTTCAAAACCAGTAACTCCAGCAGATTCTGCTAAGTTACTGGTTTACAATAGAGCAGATAACACAATAACCCACACTACTTTTAAAAATTTAATGGATGTTTTACCTGAAAATTTATCAATATTTTTAAATGACACAAAAGTGATAAAAGCAAGAATTTTTGGTACAAAAGATTCAGGTGGAAAAGTTGAATTGTTACTAAATAAACCCTTATTTATGGATAGATTTTTAGTAATGATTAGAGGGAAAGTAAATTTAAATACTATCCTTACATTTGAAAGAGATTTAAGTGTAAAAATATTAGAAATAAATGATGATGGAACAAGAGTTGTAGAATTTTATCAAAATAATAAAAAACTTGATTTTTTAACATTAGTAGATATATTAAATGAAATTGGTCATTTACCACTTCCTCACTATATGAATAGAGAAGATGATGACACTGATAATACAAACTATCAAACTTTATTTGCTAAAAATTATGGAGCAGTTGCAGCTCCTACGGCATCTCTTCATTTTACACCTGAATTACTTCAAAAAATAAATGATAAATTTGATGTAAATTATCTAACACTTCATGTGGGAGCTGGAACTTTTAAACCAGTTGACGCTGAAGATATTTTAAATCATCCTATGCATAGTGAATATTTTGAAATAGGAATTGAAGCAAAAAAAGCTTTAGATAAAGCAAAAAAAGTTCTAGCAGTTGGAACAACAGTCACAAGAACAGTTGAATACTATGCTAGAACAAATAAAATACAAGGTGAATGTGATTTATTTTTAAATCCAGCTAATCAACCAATAAAAGTTGATTATCTACTTACAAACTTTCATTTACCAAAATCTACACTTATCATGCTTATTGCATCATTTGTTGGATTAGAAAAAACACTAGAAATATATCATGAAGCTATAAAAGAGAAATATAGATTTTACTCTTATGGTGATGGTATGTTGATAATTTAAAAAAGGAAAATATATATGGCTTATTACGTACTATTTGATACAGAAACAACAGGGAACCAAGAAGAAGACAGAGTAATTCAATTTGGAGCTATGATTGTAGATCAAAAAGGTAAAGTAGAAGCACACGATGAATTATGTTCAAGTGATGTTCAAATCAAACTAGAAGCAATGGAAGTTCATAATATAACTCCAAATTTACTTTTAAATAAACCAAAGGCAGTTGAAACAACTTTTTATAAAAGATTAGAAGAGTTAAATTCAAGTGAAAACTATCTTATTGCACATAATATTTCATTTGATTTAGGAATGATAAAAAAAGAAGGATTTGTAAATAATTATCAAATTATTGATACGTTAAGATGTGCAAAACACTTATTTTCAGAACTTCCTTATCATAGATTACAATACATCAGATATGCGCTTGAGCTTTATAAGGTTGAAGAAGCAGAAGCTGCTAAACACAATATCACAATCAAAGCCCATGATGCTATTGGGGATGTTTTAGTTATGAAACTATTTTTAACAAAACTTGTTGGAAGATGTAGAGAAATATATCCAGATTATAATCCAATAGAAAAATTAGTTGATTTAACAAGAACTCCTGTATTTATAAAAACTTTCAAATTTGGAAAACATAAAGGAAAAGATGTTGAACAAGTAGCAAAAGAAGATGCAGGATATTTAAACTGGATGAGAACAAATATGGAACTTGATGAAGATTTAAGATATACTCTTGATAAAGTTTTAGGATAAGAAATAAACTTATCCTAATTTTCCACAAATACTACTATACCTTCTAAAAAACTGTATAAACTAACCAATGCATAAAAGGAAAATCCCTATGCAAAAACTTACAACAGAAGGTCAAAATATCGTTAACGATCTTTCAAATAGATACAATTTAAGTGCTGATGCAATTATTTGTATGATTGGTGCAGTAAACAATGGTGGTGGCTCAATGGCTCAATTTAACTGTCCAGAACTTGGTGGTGGCGGTCAATGGATGAGAGGTGGAATGACTATGGTTGGAGATATGTTCAACTATGGCTTAAAAAACACTGTTGATAACCTTTGTAACGACATATCAAATGCTCTTGCTTCGACAATAATATTTCCAATTGCACCAAAAGGTACAAGAGAAAGTAATCAATGGTGGCCAGGTGAACTTGGAAATCCTTTTAGTAGTGGAGCACAGAACAATACAAGATATGCAATATTTCCAAATAGACTTGCAGTTGATAAAAATGGAGAAGTAACAGTTTATGATACTTTAGATAATAATATCTCTGGTATTTCCCAACAACAAGGAGGGAATAACTCTTTAACTTTTTCTAGTCAATATGGGACAATTTTAGTTTCTTCTCTTCCTGTTATTTCAGGTAATAATACAGTAATTAATGCACCAAAAAATAATTTTGTTGAACCAATTAAAAACAACTTTACAGAACCAGTTGTGCAAGAAAACATACAATCAAATATAAATAATCCAGTAAATTCAGTAACAAATGAATCATCAAAAGATATTATTGCTCTTATTGAGCAACTTGGAAGTTTACATTCATCGGGGATATTAACTGATAATGAATTTAACACTAAAAAAGCAGAGCTTTTATCTAGGCTTTAAAATAAATAAGTATTTAATTATTTATTAATTAACTATAAATTATATATTAATTCTACTTTTTGTATACTTTGATATTTATATCTAATACAAAGGGTTGGCTTGAACAAATTTTCAAGAATTGGTTTTATTTTAGCCGCAGCAGGTTCTGCTGTTGGTTTAGGAAATATATGGAAATTTCCATATATTACAGGTGAATTTGGAGGGGGAGCATTTGTTTTAATATATTTGCTTGCTATTTTATTTATTGGATTAACTGTATTTATTGCTGAATCGTTAATTGGTCAATACTCACAAGCAAATGTTGCAACATCTTTTGTAGAAACTTCTAAATCAAAAAATCCTAAGTGGAAATTTGCTAGTTTTATGATTTTCTCTGGTTTGATTATTCTATCTTTTTACTCTGTTGTATTAGGTTGGATTTTAAAGTATGTATTTATTTCATTTAGTCAATTACCTAAAAGTAGTGAAATTGCTGCAAATACTTTTAATAATCTTGTTTCAAATGAGATTGTCTCACAAATATTTTTTCATACAATTATTTCATTAACTGTAATTTTTATTGTTATAAAAGGAATAAAAGATGGAATTGAAAAAATAAATCTGATTTTAATGCCACTACTTGCTATCATATTATTTGGTTTATTTGTTTATGCATTAACTCTTGATAGTTTTTCTAAATCTTTAGAATTTATGTTTTATGCAGATTGGAGTAAGATAAATTCAGATGCATTTTTAGCTGCACTTGGACAAGCATTTTTTACTCTTTCACTTGGAATTGGTACTATTATTACTTATTCTGCTTCACTTCCTAAAGAAGCAAATATTATAAAATCTTCTATATTAGTAGCACTTGTTGATACAATGATTGCTTTAATAGCTGGTGTAATTATATTTGCATTTTTATTTGAAGCTGGTGCAAAAAGTGCAGCAGGACCTGGACTTGTATTTATTTCACTTCCAGTTATATTTGAACAATGGGGAACATTAGGAAATGTAATTGCAGTTTCATTTTTTATAGCACTTGTTTTTGCAGGAATTACATCAGCTGTTTCTATGATAGAGCCAGCTCTTATGTTTTTTATTGAAAGATTTAATATGACAAGAAAAAAAGCTATTATAATTTGTGGTTCAGTTTTTTATTCTTTTGGAATCATTGCCCTACTTTCTATGTCAAGTTCATATGGTGCACAACTAACATTTTTTAATAAAAATGCCTTTGATTGGATGGACTTTATTACTTCTTCTATTATGATGCCATTAGCTGCATTTACTACTTGTATATTCTTGGGATATTTTGTAGATAAAAAATTATTAGAGGGAATTTTCACAAAACATACATCGATATCTGTATTTAATATCTGGTATGGACTTATTAAATATTTAGTTCCACTTGCTATATTTGTACTATTTTTAAATAAAATAGGTCTAGTATAAATTAAACTTTTATATTCTCAAAAATTATATTATCAGCTTTCAGTTTAGCTTTTAAGAATTTTTTTTGAGAATTAATTGTCCATACAACTAATGGTTTTCTTAATAACTTACAAAAAAATGGAATTATAGTATCTAATAATTCATAATCTAATGAAACAAAATTTGCTTTAGTTATATAAAGTCTATATAAAAATACCAACTTATAAAATCTAATTTTTAATTCTTTTATATCCCCAAAAATAATGGCTCTCAAAAACTTTGCTCTATTATTTTTAAACCAAACTATTACTTTATGATTGAAAGAACAAACAGCAAAATCTCCTGAATAATTATCTAATTCTTTTGCAAGTAATTCTTCAAACTCTCCAACAATTCCATCGTTTTTTATTTCTATTAGTAATGGAACTTGTCCATTTACTAAAGATAAAACATCAGATAATAAGGGTATATTTTCTTTTGTTTCATAAAGATTAAAATTACTAAGAATACTATAGTTTTCATTTGATATATTCTTTTTATTTGAGCAAAGTCTAAAAAGATTTTTATCATGAAAAACTACAATATTTTTATCTTTGGTAATTCTAATATCAAGTTCTATTGCATAGTTTTTTGAAATAGCTTCTTTGAATGATGCCAAAGAATTTTCAGGTATTTCAGAATTTTTATGTAATCCTCTATGGGCAATAGGTTTTTTTGTTATCCAATTCATGTGTCACTTTTAAAATATTTAATTTAAGTACGATTATTATAGGTCTTAAGCGATTAAATACAAATAAAGATTAAAAAATATCATCAAAATGTTTAAACTTATGAAAAAGCTCTTTTTATAAATAGATAAAAATGAAATACTACTATAAATCACTAGAAAATAAATTGATGTTTTTACTTCAAAAACATCTATCTTATGGTTTAAAAAACTTTCTATAAAATCATCAAAATAGATTGAGATATCAAATAAATGTAAAAATATTTCAAAAGGATAAAATAAACTAAAAACCATGGTTATAAATGGGGATAAAAGTTGTTCATATGAAGTTTGAGTAAAAAAATAGTGAACAATAGGATTAAAAACTAAAAATATCCAAAAGTTAAAAAATAGAAAACTAAAATACTTATTCATATTTTTAAAATACTGTAAATACAAAAAGATATAAAAAACTGCAATAATAGAAAACCAAAATCCAAGTGAAAAAATAAAACTAGGAATAAAAGTAATAACAAGTAAAAATGTATATAAAAGAGTTTTATAGGATAGTATTTTTATATTCGAACGAAGTAAAAATAATGCTAAAACTAACATAACAAAAGCTCTCAGAAGAGAAGGAACAAAATCAACAAATACTAAATACGAAAATAAAATTACCATAGAAATAAGTAATAAATCGTATTTTCTATTTCTAAAAGGAAAATATTTCTTATGAAAAAAATTATAAGGAAGATATAAAATCCAGTAAATTATAAAAGATAACACAGCAAGGTGAAATCCAGATAATGCAACCAAATGACTAATCCCATAGTTTGTACAAATATCTCTTAGTTCACTTGAAATAGGAATAGCTAAAAAAAGAGCTTGAAATAACTCTTGAATCATTTTATCTTGATGGTTTAAATTTATTTTTTCTATTAAAGTATCTTTAAAATTTCTTTTCCTTTTAAGCTTATCAAAATAGATTGTCTTAGCATAAAAGCCTTTTAGGTAATCAAAAAAAGAAACTTTTTTTGATACAAAAACAATATTTAATAAATCAAATTTTTCAATTTTTATATCCTTATTTATAGAAGTAAAAAAAGTAAAATCTTTGGCTTTCAATTTTAAAATTATGTAATCTTTTTTATCATAGATATTTAAAACTG
>Ga0193961_1000405_pt1 | contig 16763 bp, 17 predicted proteins | sample FB_4_MG_FD_140371 | JGI IMG/M metagenome (GOLD analysis project Ga0193961, IMG submission 140371) | Microbial mat bacterial communities from the Broadkill River, Lewes, Delaware, United States - FB_4_MG | ecosystem: Environmental > Aquatic > Freshwater > River > Microbial mats | place: USA...
CTCATATTTATTAGTATTGCAATTTAAATACTTAGCTTCTAAATAATCATATACTCCTGCAATATCATTATCTTCAATTTTTTCAACGCATTTATCTCTAAAGGATTCCATTACTTTTGCAATCTTTCTTTGACCTTCTATTCCTTCTAATACAATTGCCTCTAAATGTTCTGAATAATATCCAAACTTCTTATATATTTCATCTAAAACATCCAAGATAGTTTTATTTTGCTTTTTATAATATCCTGCCATTTCCGCAAATAACATGCATGTCATAATTCCATCTTTATCTCTTACAACATCCGATGGCATATATCCAAAGCTTTCTTCATATCCAAATACATATCCTACTTTGCCTTCTCTTATTCTTAATTCATATGCAATATTTTTAAACCCTGTTAAAGTATCTATTACTTCCAATCCATATTGTTTTGCAATATCTGCACCCTGATCACTAGTTACAATGGTTTTAATTAAAACAGGATTATTGGGAAGCATATCTTTTTTGCCCTCTAAGATATAATAAACCAATAGACTTCCTGTCTGATTTCCATTTAACCTAATATATTCTCCATTATTATCTCTAACTAAAACCCCTAATCTATCTGAATCTGGATCAGTCGCCATTAAAAGTTCTGCATCTGTTTTTTCTCCTAATTCTTTTGCCAATTTAAATGACTTTGGATCTTCTGGATTTGGATATGAAACAGTTGGGAAATTTCCATCAGGCTTACTTTGTTCCTCTACAATGTGAAGTGATTTAAATCCTCTTCTATCTAATACTTCTTTTACAAATCTTAAACCAACTCCATGAAGTGGTGTATAAACAATACTTACGCTATTATCAATGTTCGATTGAACCTTTGTATCTAAAACAGCTTCAATATATGTTTCATCCAATTCTTTTGGTGTTTGAACAATTAGATTTTGCTCTACTCCCTCTTTAAAATCCATGCACTTAATTTCATTAGGTCCCTTTATTTTCTCAATTAAATTTGAAACTCCATCTGCGATTTCTTCGTTTACTTGTGCTCCATCATCCCAATATAATTTATACCCATTATATTCTGGAGGATTATGACTTGCAGTAACCACTATTCCTGCAGTAGTTTTTAAGTATCTAACTGCATATGATAATACAGGGGTAGGTCTTACATCGTCAAATAAATAAGTTTTTATCCCATTAGCTGCTAAAACCTTTGCAGCCGTTTCTGAAAAACACTTTGAATCATTTCTAGAATCCATTGCAATAACTACGCCTCTATTTATAACGCTCTCACCCTTAGATATAATAAAATTCGCAAGTCCTTGTGTCGCTTTTGACACATTAAAAATATTCATCCTATTAGTTCCGGCTCCAACTTTTCCTCTTAAACCCGCCGTACCAAATGAAATATTTTTATAGAATCTATCTTCTATATCTTTTTCATCTTTAAGTAATTTTAATTCATTGTGATACTCACTATATGCCTCATCTTCCAACCATTTTTGATACATTTCTTTGTAATTCATAATTTCCTCCTTTAATCATAATAATCCTAATAAATTAGGGGTAAAATATATGTCCATACTGGAATTGTTAATAAACTTAATACCGTTGTTATTAGTATACCCTCTGACGCAAAGGTATAATCTAAATCAAATCTTCTTGAAAAAATAGCAGTATTAGCAGCAACCGGCATTGCCGTTATTAAAACTGCCACTTCAAATGTTTGCCTCTCTAACTTAAACATCCAGATAACTAACATAAATATAAATGGAATTCCAATTAGTCTAAAAAACGAAACCATTAATAGTAATTTACTTTTAAATACCTTTATAATAGAGGTTTCACCAAGTAAAACACCAACGAGACACATAGCAATAGGTATTGTAGTATCTCCAAGCATTTTTAATGGTTCAAATATAATGTTGGGTATTTGAAAATCAAGCATAAATAATGAAAAGCCTATAATTAATGAAACAGTCCCAGGATTAATTAAATTTTTAATTTTAAAGCCATTTTTATTGCCAGATAATAACATAATTCCTGCTGTCCATAAAAACACTGTAAACCATGCGTTTAAAAGAACTGCATCAAATAAACCACTCTTTCCAAATATACTCATAACCACCGGATAACCCATATATCCAGTATTCGCAAATAAAAGCATAAATATAACAATATTTTTTCTATCTTTTTTAACCTTAAATATTTTAATAACTAAATATGCAACTATTCCCATCACAATATAAGACAAAAATCCAATACCAAGCACCTTTATTCCATTTGTAAATTGTGCTTTAGAAAAAGGCATTTGTAAAGATGTAATAACCAAAGCAGGTAATGCTAAATCCATTAAAAAAATAGATAGCCCTTTAGTATGTTCTTCTTTTAAAATTCCTCTTTTCCTTACAATAAATCCTGCTAATATATACATAAATAATCCTAGCATTTTATAAAACATATTTATCCCCTTTATTTTAAATAACATTTTTTCAATATTTTTATATTTCCATAATAAATAAAAGCCCAACAACTGTTGGGCAATAATTACTCAATTTTTGATTTTCTATGCATACTGTCATAGAGCATTTTTGCAAGACCAATCCCTTCGTTTTTAGTCATCTCCTTTGACATTTCTTCATCATAAAGACCTTCAAACATTTCTCTTGCCTGAGATTTTTCGGTTAATCCGCCATCCGGTACCGTGCTTCTCATCTCTTTTATAACCATTTGCATAAAAATAGATTCAAATTCCTTGCATGCATCCATAAGTGCAGAATCATCTTTACTATCCGTCGCTTCCTGAAATTTGGCCTTAACTTTATCTGCATTATTTTTAGATGCATCTAATGTTTTTTGCACAATTTTATTAATTTGTGTTCCATAAATTCCATTCATTTTACACACCTACATCCATCATACAAGTTTTATTATTTTTATTTTACCCTTTTATGGAATTGATGTCAAGAATTCAAGCTTTTATGCGTTCTTTTCAAAATAGAAAACGCTAAAAATAATTATGTCAAAACTAATTTTTAGCGTCTATAATATATTATCTTTTTAAATTATTTACTAGCTGCATCATTTCATCAGAAGTAGTAATTGCTTTTGAATTAATTTCATATGCTCTTTGAGCAGTTATCATTCTAATCATTTCATCTACTACTTGTACATTTGACATTTCTAAATATCCCTGTCTCATCTTAGCTTCCATAGTATCGGGTTCCATTTCTATAGCATTTCCAGATGCAACAGTTTCTTTGTATAAGTTTTCTCCTTCACTTAAAAGACCTTCATTATTAATAAATTTAGCCAATCTAATTCTTCCTAAATCTTGAAGATTTCCATCTTCGTCTTTTGCTGAAATATGCCCTAATTGTCCTACTTTAAAATCTGTATATCCATTAGGAATTTCAATTGGTCCATCTTCTCCTAGCACATAATATCCTTCTGATGTAACTAACTTAGAAACATTCTCTTCTACAGATAATTTAAAGCTACCATCTCTTGTATATCTAACTTCTTCATTAGGAAGCTGAACTTGAAAAAATCCATCTCCTTGAAGCGCAACATCTAAATCATTTTGAGTTTCCATAAAGCTACCTTGCTTAAAAAATCTTGTAGTTGCCCCAGTCATAACACCAAATCCTATTTCTAAGTTAACCGGTCTTCCAACTTCATCTTTTAAATTAGTCTTTTTCATAGCCGAATACATTAAATCTTTAAATTCTGCACGCTGATTTTTATAGGCTGCTGTATTTACATTTGAAAGGTTATTTGAAATAACATCCATATTAAGTTGTTGAGCTTTCATTCCTGTTGCTGCTGTCCACAATGCACGCATCTTTATTCCCTCCTATTATACTCTTGGCAAATCACTTATTGCCTTGCCTAAATTTTCGTCAATCATGCGTATAACTTTTTGGTTTGTTTCATAATTTCTCATAACATTTATCATAGAAACCATCATATCTATATTATTAACATTAGGCTGTTCTAATGCATATCTCATAATGCTACCTTCGTAAGGAACTTCTTTTATTTCAATATTTTCTAGCCCCTCATAAAGATTATCTCCTTTTTTTCTCAAATCTTCAGTATTATCAATTTTTACAATATCAAATTTATCTACAATTTCTCCATTTACAATAATATTTCCAGTATCTGAATTAACTTTAAAATCTTCATTTTGGACTCTAATACTTCCATATTGACCTAAAACTAATGCACCTTCTGAGGTAATTATTTCTCCATTTGGATTAAGACTAAATGAACCATCTCTTGTATAGAATTCTTTCTCACCTAATTTAACTTTAAAAAATCCATCACCCTTTAATGCAAAATCTAAATTATTCCCAGTTTCTAAAACATCCCCCTGCGAAAAATCAATTACTGTTCTATCTGATCTAATACCTGCACTAGTTGTTCCTATTACATGCCATGCGGGAAAATTTAAAAGATTAGTTTGTTTTTGTCCATCTACTAATAAATTTCCTGTATTATCAATTTGAATATTTATATCTTCAGGATTTTGTCCTTCTTTAATTTCTATTTTAATTTTTTGCCCAGTTTTATCTACAATAAAGTTTTCTCCATCTGACTTCATTTGTTTTTTATAATTTCCATAATCGGTTCTTAAATAACCATTATCATCAACTCTAAAATTAACTCTGCTATTGTAACTCATACCTGCTGGTGTTTGAATTCTAAAAAACGCTGAATTTATTTGATTAATTTCTGCCTGATAATAACCTTCCTTTTTTTCAAATTTAAGTCCTGAATAAGGTTTATTTTTTTGAAATTCTGAGGGGTTATCATTAATACGACTTAATAATTTTTCTGGAAACGACTCTGAAATAACCATTTCTCTTTTATAACTATTAGTATTTATATTTGCTAAATTATTTGAAATTGCATCCATTTGCTTTGAATTATTTAATAATCCTGTAGTTGCAATATAAAGTCCTCTATTCATAAATATTCCCCTTTCATAACCTCACTTTAATTATCGACAAAAAATATTAAAACTTTAATTATTTATTAAATATTTTTACGTACTACCAATATAATCCACAAAAATGATAAACTATAATTATATTATTGAAGGGAATGATTTAATGGGAATAATTAAAGCTGCAATTAACTCAGTTTCTGGAAACTTAGCCGACCAATGGCTTGAAACTATTGAACCAAATAAGATTGACAATACAGTGCTTGCAACTTATGGTATATTGGTTAGAAAAAATGACAGAAGAAATTCTAATAAGAAAAAAACAGAGGATATAATTTCAAATGGTTCTATAATACATGTGCCTGAAAATACATTTATGCTTTTAACTGATGGCGGAAAAATTATTTCTGCAACCGATGAAGCAGGTTACTATCAAGTAGATAACTCTAGAGCTCCCTCTATTTTCTTTACATCAAATGAAAAGACTTTAGAAGGATATAATAATACCAATTTAGGAGAAATAAATAGACCTGGTGGAATAAAAAACTCCTTTAAAGATAGTTTTGAAAGATTAAAGTTTGGCGGAACTTCTCCACAAAAACAAAAGGTAGTTTATATAAATAAGATGGAAATTCCTAATATTCGTTTTGGAACTAGAAATCCAGTGCCATATACTGATAGAGTTTTAGTTCCTGGACGTCCTGTGCCATGCAAAATAACTTCATTTGGTACTTATTCAATAAAAATATCAGATCCAATTTTATTTTATTCAGAAGTATTAAATAAAACAGGAAATCAAGATTTTTCAATAGACAATATTGCAGAACAATATATAAATGAATTTTTAATGGCTTATCAAACTGCGTTAGCAAGTCTTTCATTAGATCGAGTAATGGTTTCCGATATTCCTATAAAAACAATGGAATTAGGAACTTATATGGCTGATGCTTTAGATAATCAGTGGTTAAATCAAAGAGGTTTTTATATCCAATCTGTTGGTATTGCAGGAATTAATTATGATGAACAAACAGATAAATTACTCGCTCAATATGGAAGTGATTCTATCCTTTTAGATCCAAATGCAAGAGCTGCAAGAATGGCTGGAGGCATTGCTGCTGGATTAGAAGCAGCTGGTTCAAATGAAGGTGGCTCTATGATGGGGTTTGCAGGCATTGGGATGGGAATTAATGCATCTGGTGGTCTTTCAAACGTTTTAAATCCTAAAACACAAGAAACTACTACTTCGCCTATGTGGACATGTAGTTGTGGAAATCAAAATAATCTAAACTCAAATTTTTGTAGTCAATGCGGAAATCAAAAACCTAATAAAGATACTTCTTGGACATGTAGTTGCGGAAATCAAAATACAGGTAAATTTTGCAGTAAATGCGGAAATAAGAAACCCGAAAACCATAATTGGGTTTGCTCTTGTGGAAAAGAAAATACTGGGAAGTTTTGTTCAAATTGTGGATTGCAAAAGCCTGAGATAAAATCAAAATATAAGTGTTCAAACTGTGGATTTTCTCCTGAAGACCCAACTAATCCACCAAAATTTTGTCCAAGTTGTGGCGATCCTTTTAATTCTTTAGATAAACTATAGGAGGTTATTATGTCTAGTGTTAAAGAATACAAATGTTTAAATTGTAGCGCTCCACTTACATTTGATCCCACTAGTGGTAAATGGAAATGTCATCATTGTTTTAGTGTTTTTTCAAAAGATGAATTGGATGAAAAAAACGAAGATGTATCTTCTGAAAATTTAGATGATGACAGTGAATTAGATAGTTATAGATGTAGTAGTTGTGGAGCTGAATTAATAGCCGATAAAACCACTTCTGCAACATTTTGTATATATTGCAAAAGCTCAGCAATAATTAAACAGCGACTTTCTGGTCAATTTAAACCTAAATACGTTATACCTTTTAAATTAACAAAAGATAATGCAAAGTCAATATATAGAACTTGGATTCAAAAAAAATTATTTGCACCATCTATATTTAAAAGAGATGATGAAATTGACAAAATAACTGGCATCTATGCTCCATTTTGGCTTTTTGATTGCCTTGCCAAAGGAAACACAAGAGGTGAAGGTAAGAAAATTAGAACTTGGCGAAGTGGAGATTACGAATATACAGAAACTAAATATTATTATGTAGAACGTGAAGGAAATCTTAGCTACGAAAAAATTCCTGTAGATGCTTCTACAAAATTAGATGATAAATTTATGAATATGATTGAACCTTATGACTACAAAGAACTAGAAGATTTTTCAATGCATTATATGTCTGGATTTATGGCTGAAAGATACGATGTAGAAAAAGAAGAAAGTCAAAAGGTTATGAAAAAAAGAGTTGAAGAATTTGTTAATAGCCGATTAAATGAAACAATTTCAGGTTATTCAAGTTACTTAAAGCATTCTTCAAACACTCAATTAAATGATGTTGAAATAGACTATGCCTTAATGCCTGTATATTTAATTATTGATAGCTATAAAGATAAAAAGCATATGTTTTTAATTAATGGCCAAACGGGCAAAGTAGTTGGCGAAACACCTATTGATCATAAAAAGCAAATTCTATTCTTTTTAGGCATTTCTTTAGGAGTATTTATATTAAGTGTTTTAGGAGGTGCTTTTATTGCTTAAGATAACTAAAAAATTTTTAACGGTCTTTCTTTTATTACTTATGCTAACTACAATTAATTTTGCTAGTAGCAGCAATGTTGTAGATGAAATGAACTTTTTAAATGATTCTGAAATTGATATTTTACAAGAAAAAATTGATGAAATAAAAACCGACTATCTTTTAGAATTAGTTATTGTAATAACTGATAATACAAATTCTAAAACTTCAATGGATTTTTCGGATGATTATTTTGATTATAATGATTATGGCATTGGAAACGATAGAGATGGTATCCTTATGCTAATTAATATGGATGCAAGAGAGCTTTGGCTCTCAACTTCCGGTTCTAAAACAATTGACACTTTTGCTCCATATATTGATGAAATGGTTAATTTTCTTATTCCAAATTTGAAAAATGAAGACTACTACACATGTTGTAATGACTTTTTAAATCTTACTACTGATAAGCTTGATTCTTTAGAAAACACATCAATTCCTAATCTTGAATCAAATAGCTCTTCATCAAATAACACTGACTATGTAAATATTAGTTCCCTTGAAATAGAGCATAATGAAACTTTTTTAGATAAAATTTTAAATATGCTTAAATCGCCTATTCCTTATGTAATAGCAATTATTGCAGGATTAATTCCAACAATAATAATAACTCTTTCAAGTAAAGGTAAAGTAACCATTAATAATCGTTCATATGAAACCAAAAATAGTTTTAGTCTTACAAAAAACATTGATAGATATGAACGTTCTCACACTTCAAAGAGAAAAATTGAAACAAATAACAACTCTTCAAATAGCCATACTAGTAGTAGTGGCCGTTCTCATGGCGGCGGTGGCGGAAGTTTTTAAATTTACAACAAAACCTGCATTTATATAGAGTTTCTATTAAATGCAGGTTTCTAATTTTAAATTTTATTTCTAGCTTATTACTTCCTTTTTGCCTAAAAGATTAAAGTTCACAATTAATAAGAATATAAAACTAATTAGAATTAAAAACCATTTGCTTAAATAGTCACCTCTATACATAGAAAACAAATAGAATTTACCTAAAAGTTTGCCCTTTGTCATTAAATTATAAACATAATACCCAATAGAAACCATATATCCAATTGTAGTTGAATACGTTATTTTTGAAAATAGAATTCCTAATGTTCCAAGAAAAAGAGCAGTTGAAAAAGTTCCAAATACATATTCTTTAAATGGAAATATACAATTGTTTTTCTTTAAAAATAAAGCAAATAAAAAAACTAAAATAAATAAAATTAATGTTCTTATAATAAATCTTATTCTCCAAATTTTCTTTATACTCACTATTTTAGATGTAAGTACTTCTCTTATTTCTATAGATTCTTCTGGCTGACTTATAGGAACTAATAATGGTATTCCAATTAATGCAATATAGCACTCTAAACACTTTGCAGAAGAGTAGGCATCTAAATTTGATACTCCTTGAAAAAACATAATCATAAATATAATAACTAATGCTACTAAAACGTGAATTAGAATTGTTCTTTTTATACAAATTTTATAAAGAAAAAGATTTCTTTCTATTTTTTCTTGCAAGCTTACCCCTCCTTTTTAAATCATAAACAAGGACTGTAGCTAAAACCAAAACAATACTTAAAAACACAAAAAACAATCTATTTTTTATTATTAAATCCAAATTATTAGAAATTAATTCTCCACCTTTAGAAGTGTTATGTCTTATCATTAATCCCCATATTGGATAATGTCCAGTTAAAGAAATATTATGCAAATTTAAAAACCAAACTACAACTCCAACTAATATACCAATTGCCGATTCGGTAAGTTTTGTTAAAAAACTAGATAATGCAATAACAAACATTACAGTCGGCACAATCCAAAATAATATATACTTTATAAATCCAAAGATATTTATGTCTACATCTATTATTATCCCAACGCATAAAAACAAGATAGTTTCTTTTAATGCAATAATTAATACTGGTAATAAGCTCATTGTTAAAAGTGCTAAATACCTTATAGTTATAAGTTTAAATGAACTTAGCCTTTTTGAATCAATTAACTCATAAATCTTATCTTTTTTATCTCTTCCCACCATATATATGGTTAGAAACATAGGAATAAGTCCCATCACAATTCCAATATAATCAGCAGATAGTCTTCCAACTCCTGAAAAAACACCTTCTTTTTTCAATAATTCATAATCTTTAATTGCTTCTTTATAAGTAGCAGGTCTTCTACTTAGAGTTTGCATTCCCTCTATTGCATAATAAGAACCTCCACCTAATAGATTATCTATTTTTTCTGTTTCTATTAAAAACTCTTTAATTTCTAATGATTTATCTAAAGAAAAATCTTTTGTTCTATTTAAATCCTCTATATCTTTTCCAGTTAGATATTCTATAGATTCTTTTATTTTTACTTGTTCTTCATTATCTAATTTAACAAATTTATAAAATCCAATAGGATATGTTACATATCCTCCTTCAACATATTCATTAAATAAATGCTTAACAACCTTATTTGCATTATCTAAATCAATCTCTTCAAATTTCCATCCATATGGTGCTATTTCTTGAGAGCCAATATATTCCTTAGGCTTTTGTATAAATGATTTTGCATCTTCAGTTTTAATAAACCCCATTTGAGAAAAATAAAATAGAAGAAATAATGCTATAAAAATATAATATATATATCTTTTAGCGATCATCTTACATTCTTTAATATATAATTCCATCTTCTCCTCCTAACATAAACATATATCCATCTTCAATTGTTGGAATAACTTTATTGGCATTGTCAAATGGTTTTTCCTTTGATAATAATCTAACTTGAACTCCTGAGCCTCTTGAAACCACCGAAATAATTTTACATTCTTTTTTAATTTTATTATAAGCATCTTGAGTTAATATTCCTTCATAAACTTTATCCTTTGCATACTCCCTAAGAGTTTCGGAATTTCCCTTATAAATTAATTTCCCTTTATCTAAAATTCCAATATTATCGCAAGTTGCTTCTATATCTCCAACAATATGCGTTGACAAAATTACTATTTTATTATTTGATACTTCGGCTAAAAGATTTCTAAATCTAATTCTCTCTTCTGGATCTAATCCAGCTGTAGGTTCATCTACAATTAGTACTTTAGGTTTATTTATTAATGCTTGCGCAATACCTAATCTTCTTTTCATACCACCTGATAGTGCCTTTACAGAAGTTTTTCTTTCATCAAATAGATGAACTTCATCTAATAACATAGTAATTCTTTTTCTTCTATCTTTCTTAGAAATTTTGGATAAAACACCTAAGTAATCCATTGTTTCATAAACAGTCATATTAGGATAAAAAGAAAAATTTTGAGGTAAGTATCCAATTATTTTTCTTATACTGTTTTTATCTTCTATTTGAATTCCATTTATTTTAATATTTCCACTATCTTTTTCTAAAAGAGTAGTTAAAATTCTCATAAATGTAGTTTTGCCAGCTCCATTTCTACCTAATAATCCAAACATTCCTTCATTAATATTTAAACTTAAATCATTAAGCACATTTTTATCCTTAAATTTTTTATTTAAATTATCTACAATTATTTCCATCTACATTCTCCTTAATTTTAAATTCCTCATATATAAATACAGCAATTGGAATTATAACTATCAATATATAGATATAATTTTTTATTAACTCATTTGAAAATAAACAGAAAAGAAAAACAACTAAAAACAATAATGATTTTAAAACTCTATTTTTTCTTATTAACTTATTTCTTGCTTTGCATTTTATTCTTTCTTTTTCTTCGTATTCTAATAAATTTACCTTTTTCCAAACTCCATTAATAAAATCATCATTTGAGTTCATTATTAATCCTCCCTTATTTTTAATAATTTTTTTCTGCTTCTATAAATACTTACCTTAATTTGAGCTAATGATTGTTCAGTAATTTGAGCAATTTCTTTATAGCTAAAACCTTCCACTTCATACATAACAAAGATTGTTCTATGAACAGGTTTTAAAATATTTAATAATTCTAATAACTCTTTATAGCTTTCATTGTTCGTTATAACATCAAGTGGATCTTCAATATCATAATTAAGAAATACATCCTTTATATTTATCTTTAAAAGTCCTTGTTTTTTTCTTATACAATCAATGCTTTTATTCTTAATTATTGTAAATAAATATGCCTTAAATGATTTATCAAAGCAATAATCATTTCTTCTAATATAAATTTTTGCAAAACTTTCTTGAACAATATCTTCTGCCTCATAGTAATCTTTTAAAAATTTATTTGCATATGAAATAGAAACCGCCCTATATTTTAGCATAAGTACTTCAAATGCATTTGTATCACCATTAATCACTTTTTTCATAAGTATTTTATCTTGAGAAATAATCATCACCTCCATGCGCATTTTATAAATCATATTAATTACGATTGAAACTTAAAAAAAGTTACAAAAAAAGATGGCTTATGCCATCTTAGATTATAAAAAATAAAACTATTAATATCTACCTCTTCCAGTAGAATCCATTCCCTGTCTTAATACATCCATCCATTCTAAGCTTCGACCAGTACCCTTTGCAACGCAGCTTACTGACTCTTCTGCAACATATGCTCTAATTCCCATTCTCTCTGTTAATAAAGCATCTAAGCCATTTAATAATGCAGTTCCCCCTGTAAGTACTATTCCTTTGTTAGAAATATCCGCCGCTAATTCAGGTGGCGTTTTTTCCAAAACAGAATGTACTGCATCTACAACTTGATAAACCGGTTCTTCAAGCGCATCTAATATTTCTGTAGAAGTCACTGTTCTAGTTATAGGAAGTCCTGAAACTAAATTTCTCCCTCTTGCTTCCATAGATAATTCTTCTTCAAGTGGATATGCACAGCCAATATTTATTTTAATTTCTTCTGCCGTTCTTTCCCCAATCATCATATTATGTTTTTTTCTCATATATCTTATAATTGCCTCATCAAATTTATTTCCAGCAACTTTTATTGAACGACTTACCACTATTCCTCCTAAAGATATAACTGCAATATCAGTAGTTCCACCACCCATATCTACAATCATATGTCCATCAGGCTGAGTAATATCTAAATCTGCACCAATTGCAGCTGCAACTGGCTCTTCAATTAAAAATGTCTTTTTTGCACCCGCTTGATTAGATGCATCAATAACGGCTCTTTTCTCAACTTCTGTAACTCCACTAGGTACACATACAATTACCCTAGGCTTAAAAAACATCTTACCTGCTGATTTTTTTAAGAAATATTTTAGCATTTTTTCTGTTATTTCATAATCAGAAATAACACCATCTTTTAATGGCTTAATAGCTGTTATATTGCCAGGCGTTCTACCCAACATTCTTCTTGCTTCTTCTCCTACTGCTAAAATTCTTTGAGTATATGTATCAATTGCAACCACCGATGGCTCCTGTAATACAATACCTTTCCCCTTAATATAGACCAATACACTTGTAGTACCTAAATCTATACCCATATCCGTACGAAAAAAGCCCATTTTTCTACCTCCAGATTATATATTAATTTTTTGATATTATATCGTTCATTATATGGCAAATTGCCATTTATGTTTGTGTTTCTCCTCTTTAATAATAGCATATTTCTAACTTTTATTACAAGTATATTACAAATAAAAAAAAGAGCGGAATTCTCCGCCCTAAAAAAGCTTTAGGAAACCCATTCCAATAATCAAAACGGCTGATTCTTGATAAAAGAGGTTAGTATAAAAGAGGTTTATAAGGTTTCTTCTAAAGCCTTTCTAACATAATCTGTGAAACACTCTATTTCTAAAGTATCCCATTTTTCTAAATCGTCAATGCTAACACTATTATTTGTGGTGTTTATATTAGCATATCTTTTAGATAATTTGTTAATCGTTTCTTTTTTAGTACTAAATTTAAAACAATTTCCCGGGAAAGAATACGCCATTATCTCTCCTGGATATTTATTTGAAAGGTACCTAAAATCTTTAGATATCTTTTCTGCCTTACTGCTAATTTCTAATAAATCAAACATATTAACCTCCTATCAGGTTACGGAGGCAAATATACAAACAAACACCATCACGCCCTTGTTTTTGCACAACAAAACCGTGAGTAAAAATCCCACGGCATCCCGTCTGTATTTTTACCCGAATGTGATACAGCACTCCCTTAAAAGCTGGGTTCCTTTTAAAGACAGTCCTATACTTTTTCAATATAGGCCCAACGCATACGCGTTTCGGCGATTGTCCCTTTCCAAAAGTACTCTTGACTAATCGCGGCCTCCGTAACACATTACCCAATAAAATTAATTTAATTATAGCTAATTACTTAACTATAAGCAAGTTAATTATTTGTTCAAAGTTTCAATTTTCTCTTTTTTTTAAACACATTCCCTCTAATCAGCCATTTATTTCCTAAGTTATTTTTTTAGTATATTTTCAAATTCTTTTAAGAAAATCTTTAATTCTTCTATTTCCATATTTAATGGTGGTAAAAGCCTTAAAATATTTCCTCTAACAAAATTTACTAATATCTTGCTTTTTAAAAAGCCTTCTTTTACATCAGCCACTATAGATTCCTCTAAAACTATTCCTTGCATAAGTCCTAAGCCTCTAATCTGTTTAACTTTTAAGGGATATTTTTTTAAAATTTTATTTAATTCTTTTTTTAAAAATTCTCCTTTTCTATTAACTTCACTTAAAAATTCCATATTAGAAACTTTTGATAATGTATATAATCCTGTAGCACATGCAACTGGATTGCCTCCAAATGTACTTCCATGAATACCTTTTTTAAATAATTTACATATATCCTTATTTGCAATCATCGCTCCTAATGGAAAGCCTCCACCTAACGCCTTTGCAGTTGTAATAATATGAGGTTTTTGATTAAATTTTTGATGCGCAAATAATTTACCTGTCCTTCCCATTCCTGTTTGAACTTCATCGACAATAATTAAATAATCAAATTCTTTGCTTTTTTTAAAAAGATTATTATAAAAATCTTCGCTAATAATATTAAGTCCACCAGAACCCTGAACTACTTCTACAACTACAGCACATATATTTTCATTTAATTTACTATTAAAATCATCAATATCATTGTATATAAAACAGTTAGTTTCTTTCTTTGAAACTCCACAAAAGGCATTTAAATCATTTAGATATGTGGCTGAAAGGCTCCCTAAACTTCTTCCATGAAATCCATTTGATGCAGATAAAATAACTCTCTTATCTTTTGACTTTTGCATTCCATAGAGTCTTGCTAATTTAAATGCAGCCTCATTAGCCTCCGTCCCTGAATTACAAAAAAATACTTTTTCAAAATTTGTTTCCTTGCATAATTTTTTAGACAATTCTTCTGCTTCTTCACTTCTAAAGAGATTAGATAAGTGAATGTATTTATCTAAAATGTCTTTTGAAATTTCCTTTACTTTTTTATCTCCATATCCTAAAGCATTAACTCCAATACCAGAAATCATATCTAAATATTTATTATTTTCTTTATCAAATAAATACGAACCTTCTCCTTTTACTACATTAATATCATATGGAGAATATGTGTCCATTAAATAATCATTATTTCTCATTTAAAGCTCCCTAAGCGCATTTATCATAATACTTTTATCTTTTGCTTTTGAATCAACTTTTTTAATTACTCTAGCAGGAATACCTGCTACTACACTTTCTTCTAAAACATCTTCTAATACTACCGCTCCTGCTGCTACAATGCTTCCTCTTCCTACTTTAACTCCTTCAAGTACAACTGCATTTGCTCCAATTAAAACATCATCCTCTATTATTACAGGCGTAGCTGATGGTGGTTCAATAACTCCTGCTAAAACCGCACCTGCTCCTACATGACATCTCTTTCCTATAATCGCTCTTCCACCAATTACTGCATTCATATCAATCATTGTTTCTCTTCCAATTTCTGCTCCAATATTTATTACTGCCCCCATCATAATTACAGAATTATCTCCAATTTTTACTTGATCTCTAATAATAGCACCTTTTTCAATCCTTGCATTAATATTAGATAAATTGAGCATTGGAACAGCTGAGTTTCTTCTATCTATTTCTATTTCTATAACTTCTACATCCTTATTTTTATCTAAAAACTCAAAAATTAATTCCTGCTCTCCAAATAAAATTTTTGAATTTCCTTCTCCAAATACTTTTATATTCTCACTTATTTTTTTATCATTAATATTATTTACATAAACTTTTAGTGGCGTTTTCTTTTTTGATTCTTTTATAAATTTAATAAGTCTTTCTGCTTCATTTTGCATAATCACCCTCCATTAATATTTCGGCATTAAAAAATCCTTTTGATTTTTTTGATAATTTTTCTGCTAATTTAATAGCTCCCTTTGCAAATAAATTTCTTGAAAATGCAGTATGGCTAATTGTAATACTCTCTTCTTTGCTACTTAAAGAGATGCTATGCTCCCCAAAGATTCCTCCAGTTCTTACTGCGTGAACTCCTACTTCATTTTTAGCCTTTAATATATCACCGTTTCTACCATTTACAATGTCAATATTTCTTATTTCATCTATTACATCTATTAACATTTTACAAGTTCCGCTTGGCGCATCCTTTTTCATTCTATGATGTTTTTCAATTATCTCAATATCATAATCTTCATCTAATAACATAAGACTTTGCTTTAAAAGTTTTTTTAATACCATAATTCCAAGACTAGTATTATACGATATTGAAATAGGAATATTTTTTGAAGCCTCTTTTAATTTCATTACAGTCTTCTCTTCTAATCCAGTTGTACAAACTAAAAGTGGTATATTATTTTTAAGACAATAATCGCATATTTTTAAAACTCCATCATTATGAGAAAAATCAATGCAAACCGAATCTTTAGATGGCTTTTTATTGTAATTAGTTACTACCTCACATTTTAAATCTTTGCTATCTTCTCTACCTATTCCAAAATCAATTAGAATATTATTATTAATTGCCTCTTCTAAAACAATTTGTCCCATTTTCCCATTTATTCCATGAATAATTAATTTCATTTTCTCACCTAAATCAATTTATATTTTTGAAGACATTTCTTTAAATTATCTAAATTTTCACCTTCCATATCTATAAGTGGAAGCCTAATTCCATTTTCACAATATCCACATAACTCCATTGTCTTTTTTATAGGAATAGGATTTGTTTCTGAAAATAA
>Ga0193961_1000407_pt1 | contig 16701 bp, 14 predicted proteins | sample FB_4_MG_FD_140371 | JGI IMG/M metagenome (GOLD analysis project Ga0193961, IMG submission 140371) | Microbial mat bacterial communities from the Broadkill River, Lewes, Delaware, United States - FB_4_MG | ecosystem: Environmental > Aquatic > Freshwater > River > Microbial mats | place: USA...
CCTAATAAGTCAACTCCCCAAGCAATAAATAATGCACATGCCATTGAACCTAAAATAGCAATTAAAATAAACATAATCACATTTTTCTTTCCAATTACCTTTGGTTCTTTAAATCCAAATGAATTCCATAATTTATATGGTACATATGCAAATAGGAAATTCCCTACAAATCCAAAAATTGAACCTGCTCCTAATGAACCAAAAAAATCACCAATTAAATTTCCAATAGCCGCTCCCCATGCACCTGCTGGACCAAATAATAAACCAAAAACAATTGGCAATGCACTAGCTGGCCTTACTTCTGTAATACCAGGAATAAGTACAATTGCTTTAAAAGGAATTAATAATGCCGCATAAAGACCCGCACAAAGTGCTACTAAAACCACCATTTTAGTATGTTTCCACATTGAAAAAACTTCTTTCATTTTAAACCCTCCCTAAATTATTGTAAGTTGCAGTGTTCTTTAGCCCAAACCTCCTTTATTTAATTTACTATACCAACCACTCGAATAAATATACATCCTATGGTTAATAACACCCCTAAACTTAGAAAAACATAATCATTTTTCTTTAAGTATATATTTAAATAATTTGATCTTTCTTCGCTATAACCAAATCCCTTTGATTCTAATGCCATTGCAAAAACATTTGTATTTCTAATTACAGATAAAATAGTTGGAATTACAAGTGGTATATATTTTTTAATTCTTGAAAAAATATTACCAGATTTTAAATCAAGACCTCTAGAACTTTGAGCTTGAATAATAGTATATGAAGTCGATACTATCATAGGAACCAATCTTAATGCAGTTGAAAATGCAAATGCACCTCTATATGGCACCTTCATTTTAACCAATCCTAGTGATATTTCTTCCATTTTTGTTGAAGATAAAAATACCATACCTGATATAATCATTGCATCAAATTTTATTCCAGTTGCAACACCAAATAATATGCCCTCTAATGTAATTGGCCCTAGTAATTGAGTGCTTCCGCCCTTATAGCTTAACGACCATAAAACTAGTGAAAGCAAAAATATCATTATTAAAATCATTCTAATTCTTTTTAAATTTGCAAGTGATTTCCCCATAACTCCGTAAATAACTATTATGGCCGCTATAGCACTTAATATATATGGATTTGTAAACATTAATGCCATCACAAATGAACAAAACAATAATATTACCTTAGTTCTAGGGTCTAAACGATGTACTATCGTATTCTTGTCAAGATACAAAAACATATCCATTTGTCTACCCCCTTTTCTTTGTTACCTGTATCATTTCATCTACAGATAATACGGTTTTATTAAGTACGTTGCTCATTTGAACAATATGAGGAGTTTTTAAATAAGATTTTAGCAATTCTTCTTCTTCTTTAAATACATCTCTTGTTTTTCCAAATTTCATTATTTCTCCCGAACGAATAGCCGCAACCTTATGTGCATATTCTGCAGCAACCCACATTGTATGAGTTATTATTATTATTGTATGGCCTTCTTCATTAAGTTTTTTAATTAATTCCATCATTTGTCTTTGTTCTGCATAATCTAAGCCCGTCGTAGGCTCATCAAGAATGATTATTTGTGGTTGTGCCGACAATACAGCAGCAACTGCAACTCTCTGTCTCTCACCTTTTGATAACATAAATGGATCCGCTTCTTCATATCCAGTTAAAGCAACTGATTCCAACGCTTGCTTAACCCTTTGTTTAATTTCATCTTCTTTACAACCTCTAATTTTAGGACTAAATGCAACTTCTTCATAAACAGTATCTGCAAATATTTGATGATCTGGATTTTGAAAAACATATCCTATATGTTTTCCTATTTCATAAATACTATTTTCCCTAGTATTTAAGCCATTTACCAAAACATTTCCCTCAGTAGGCGCAAGTAATCCATTAAAATGTCTTACTAGCGTTGTTTTCCCGCTACCATTATGTCCTAAAATAGCTAAGAATTCGCCCTTTTTAAGTTCTAAATCTATTCCCTTTAAAACTTCAACACCACCTGGATAAGTATGTTTTAAATCTGAAACTTTTAAAACAGTTTCACCATATCCATTTTCTCTTTTAATATCTTTATCAAGCAACTGCTTATATAAATCGTCATCTATTTTTAAATTATTTTCTTTGAAAAGCTTAATTCCATCTTCAACAGTTAGTGGAAGTTCATTTTCCTCAGTTTTAAATGCTCTTTTAAAAAACAGTGGAATTTGAAGTGGCATTAATCCAAGTGATTCATAAGTATCAACCTTCTTTAATATATCTTTTGGTTTACCATCTTCAATAATTTTTCCATCTTTCATAACAACAATTCTATCCGCATGAAGTGCTTCTTCTGTTTCATGTTCTATAATTACTAATGTAAAATCTTCATTTTCGTGAAGATTATTAGCAATTTTAAATATTTGTAATTTACCCAATGGATCTAAATCTGTAGTAGGCTCATCCATACAAATAATATCTGGTTGAGACGCCAAAACCGATCCAATTGCCAATCTTTGTTTTTGTCCGCCAGATAGTGTAGCAGGGTGTCTTTCTCCAAAGCTTTCTAAATCTACAACCCTTAGCACATCTTTAATTATTTCTTCAATTTTTTCTCTATCAATACCAAAATTTTCAGGTCCAAAAGCAATTTCCAATTTAGCATTTGTTGAAAAAAGCTGAGCTTCAAAATCTTGAAAAACTAAACCAATTTTTCTTGCCATTTTACTTACACCAGTTTCTTTAACTGGCATTTCTCCAACAACAACATTGCCTTCATATTTTCCTCTAATAAAATTAGGAATTAATCCATTTAAGCTATTTGCTAAAGTAGATTTACCTGCTCCTGAAGGTCCCATTATTACAACAAATTGACCCTTCTCTATTTCTAAATTTAAATTATTCAATGCTTTTTCATTTTCTTGAGTTTTATATTGAAAACTCAAATTTTTTATAGAAATTGCACTATCTTTCACTCCCATAGCTACCCCCTAGATTTTGCTTTTTTTAGCGCTTCATTAAAAGGAGGTTTTAAAACACCTTTTTCCGTAATAATCCCTGTAATATTTTCATTTGGTGTTACATCAAATGCAGGATTATAAACTTCAATTTCTAATGGTGCAACCTGTATACCCCTAATATGAGTTATTTCTTTTGCCGATCTTTCCTCTATATCAATACCATTCCCATCAACGATATCTAAATCAATAGTACTAGTTGGTGCAACAATATAAAAAGGTACATTGTATTGTTTTGCAATTACAGATAGCATAAATGTGCCTATTTTATTTGCAGTATCTCCATTTGCTGCAATTCTATCTGCTCCAACTAATATTACATCTATTTTTTTATCTCTTATTAAAGTTGCTGCTGCATTATCCGCAATTAATTTCGCTGGAATTTTTTCTTGAACTAATTCCCAAGCTGTCAATCTTCCGCCTTGTAATCTTGGTCTTGTTTCATCAGCATAAACAAATATATTTTTATTAGTTTCATGTGCTTTTCTAATAACACCTAATGCTGTTCCATATGCAACAGTTGCAAGTGCTCCTGTATTACAATGAGTCAATATTGTAGCATTTTGAGGTATAACTTCATTACCAAAAGTCGCCATTGTCTCATTTATTTTTGCATCTTCTTCATATAATTTATCTGCCAATTCTTTCATTTTTAATGAAACACTTTCTTTATTGCCTTTGTTCTCTTGATTTAAAATATCTTTAGCTTGTGAAATTGCCCACATTAAATTTACGGCAGTAGGTCTTGCTTGATTTAATTCTTCTAATGCATTTTCTAATTTGACAAAATAGTCTTTATCTTCTGTTAATTGAATAGAGGCAATATATGCTCCATATCCCGCTGCTACGCCAATAGCTGGTGCACCTCTAACAACCATATCCTTTATTGCAAATACCACTTCTTCATATGTTTTGCATGGAAACTCTTCATAAACTACAGGTAGTGCACGTTGATCAATCAAATACAACGTATCGTCTTCAAATCTCATAGATCTAACTTTTGCCATAATTACCTCCCCTATTCTATTTTAAATAATATTTTCATGCCTTTGTGATTAAAAACTTTTTCAAAGTTTTCTAATGGTTCAATTCCATCTATTAGTTCTTTTAAATTAAAATCATATATATTTAATAATCTTATTGCAGTTTTTATATCTCCACACCTAGAACCCAATATGGTATATTCATTTACTACAATATCCGATAATTTAAAATCATCAAAGCCTTCAGTTGTTGTTTTTAATGCTAATACCCCGCCAGGAATCAAATGCTTTAATGCCATATCAAATCCTTCTTTTCTTCCAGTTGCATCAACAACAATATCAAACATCAAATCTTTATTTAATTCCTTAAGTAACATTGTCTTTCCAAACTTTTTAGCCTTTTCCAATTTTCCCTTGTGTTTTCCTATAATTGTACATTCGGCTCCAGTTAGTGATAATGCCCTTATTATCATTTGCCCTAACTTTCCATCTCCAAAAATTGCTATTTTGCTACTACTCTTAATATGTATTTGATCTTGTATTTGCAATGCCGCTGCAAATGGTTCTGCAAATACAGCTATTTCATCATCCAAATTTTCTGGAACAAATACTATATTATCTTCTGGAATCTGTATCATTTCAGCAAAAACACCTTGAAAATTTGATATTCCTATAGTTTTTCTATTTATACAATGATGAAATTTACCTTTCTTACACATATTACATTTTTTGCATGGAATATTTATATCAGCCACAACTTTTTTTCCTATAATATCCTTAGAATCAGCATCTATAATTCGTCCCACAAACTCGTGTCCTAATACGCCACTAAAATTTTTATATCCATTAATCAATGCCCTATCAGTATGACACAATCCAGCTATAATAACCTTTATTGTAACTTCACCCTTTTTTCTTTTTGGTAAATTAATTTCTTTAATTCCAAGTTTATTCGATTCAAAAAGCAGTGCCTTCATTTTATCTACTCCTATTAACCTTAAATGTGAAATAATCAGTACTATAGTAATCTTTTGAGAAAATGACATGTCTTTGATCTTTATCTAAATATAACTGTCTCATAAGTACAAATAACCTTGAATGATCTAATTCCATAATTTCTTGAAGTGGTTCATTTGACCAAACAGGAACTATTTCGGTAACAGCTCTTTCAGCAAAAATATTATGTTCCTCTTCAAAATAATCAAAAAGAGACTCATATTCTAAAGAGTTTGGCAAAGAAATATCTATAAACTCCTTAGACACATATGTTTCAGAATACGCAGCCAACATACCATCTGCAAGTCTAAGTCTTCTAAATGTTGCAACCGCCTCTCCTTTTTTTATTCCTAATTGCTCTCTTACATCAGCATCTGGTACTTCATATCCAATGTAAACCCATTTAGTACTTGGCTCAAAGCCAAATGATTTTATAGTTTCTGAAACACTTTCCAATTTTTCTAAACCACTTTCCATTTTATCTGGTCGCTTTTGAATAAATGTTCCTCTTCCTTGAACTTTTAATATCATTCCCTTTTGCTCTAACATAGCCAAAGCTTCTCTTACTACTGATCTACTAACTCCTAACATATTTTTAAATTCAAATTCAGAAGGCAATCTATCTCCTTCTTTTAAATGTTTTGCTTCAATATATTGAATTATTTTTTCTTGAGCTAATAAGCTTAAAGACATACTTTTTTCTTTTATTTTCACACTTTCACCCCTATTGTCAGACATCTTACCCTTTTATTGTAGCATATTTTTTTGCTTTTTAAACTATTTTTTTAATAAAAACACAAACTTTTTTTATATTAACAATTGTTTAATATGTCTTTTAACGTTTTGAAATCGTTTTCTTTGTGTCTATATTTCTATTTTTTCTTCTTTAATAGAGTAGAGAAATAATAGCTAGTATTACTTCCCTCTCATTGAACCGTACGTACGGGTCTCGTATACGGCTCTACAACTTATATTCCAGCACTTCTTAGGTAATAATGTAAAGGATTGAGCAAACATGCTCCGTCCTTTACTTTTGTTTCAAGTAACTTAGGACTTAATATGAAATTAACTACATTCATACCACTTCTCTTGTACCATCCAAGCCTAGAGTTCGCAACTTTAAATATATCTTCATGATTGAAACCATTATTATATTTCCTATTTAGATAGGACAAATTTCTATAGATTGTCTTAGGCTTCTTCCATTGCTTTAAAATAATCATCCTTATTTTATGTCTTAACCATGCTCCAAATTCATTCATAAATCCTTTCATCATTCCAATTCTAAAATAATTTATCCACCCAACAACCATTTGATTTACCCTCTTTATTGTTACTACTATAGAACGAGATATTGCTTTACCTCTTTTTAAGTATTCACTCATCTTTTTATATAAGGATTTCTTCTTTTCTGTTGTTGGCTTTACTTTCCATTGTCCACCATTTTTAAGAAATGTGAACCCTAGATACTTACTTCTGGTCGGTCTAACTACTTTTGATTTTGTCGCATTTACGTTAAGAAATAATTTCCTTTTAATCCAACCACTAATGGATTTCATGACTCGGTTCGCAGCCATTTCACTTTTTGTGAATATGAGCACATCATCTGCGTATCTTACGAAACGCAGTCCTCGTTGTTCCAATTCTTTATCTAACTTATCTAGATAGATGTTAGATAGTACAACGGATAACGGTCCACCCTGTGGAACTCCTGTCTTTGTTGCTTTTACTAATCCTTGCTCCATCACTCCTGCTTTCAGATATTTACGAATTAGGTTTAATGTTGCACTGTCATTTACTTGTTCCCTAAGAATTTGAATTAATTTATCATGATTTACTTTATCAAAGAATTGTTCAATATCAATATCTATTACCCATTCATAATCATCATTTAAATAGGTTAATGCTTGCCCTATTGCATCATGACAACTTCTATTTGGTCGAAATCCATAGCTATATTCACTAAATATCCCTTCATAAATATCTGATATTGGTTGAGCTATTGCCTGTTGAATCGTTCTATCAAGAGCAGTTGGAATTCCCAATGGTCTCATTTTCCCATTGCTTTTTGGTATATATACTCTACGAACTGGTTTTGGAAAGTATTTTCTATTTCTAATAGAATTTACAATATCATTCCTGTTAGTCTTAATGTAATCTCCTAGTTCATCTACTGTTATTCCATCAATCCCACTTGCACCTCTATTTCCAACAACTTTCTTGTAAGCTCGGTTTAAATTCTCTTTTGTTGTTATTACTTCAATTAATCCCATTGCTGTTACTCCTCTGTTTATTACAAAATTTATACATACTACCCCTCTAGATATAGATAATATTCCTCGGTTACGTTCCTACTTTTCTTATCCATCTGATTTCTGGCTTATGTATTATTTTATGAATAACGATTTGTACTATAAATCGTTTCAGTCCTTCAGTTGTTATACCTACTATGACTTCATCTGACTCCCTCCCCAAACCTTTTTCGACCATATCTTTTGACATGTGGGTAGGGTGGATCGGTTATAATAAATTAGACAGTTATTATTCGGTCATGATAAAATAAATCAAATAAAGAAAGGAAGAAAATATCATGGCAGGAAAGAAGAAAAATTATACAGAGGAATTTAAGAAGCAAATAGTTGCTCTAAAACAGAGTGGTAAATCAACAACAGAAATTGCAAATGCTTATCATATAGCAAAATCAACAATAATTAAGTGGACAAATGATTATAATAACTCTGGATCATTTAAAGCTAGTGACAACCGTACTGATGAGGAAAATGAATTAATAAAATTACGTAAGGAAAATAAACAGTTATTGATGGAAAATGATATTTTAAAGCAAGCGGCGCTGATAATGGGACGAAAATAAATATTATTTTAACAAATAAGGCAAAGTACAGTATTAGCGCCATGTGTAGATTGTTGAACATACCAAGAAGCTTAGTTTATTATAAAAGAAAGTCAAGAGTATATAATACTAAACTTGAAAATGCAGTAATATCAATATTTAGATTAAGTAAAAACAATTATGGTACTAGAAAAATAAAAATAGAGCTTAAGAAAGAAGGGATAATAGCTTCTAGAAGGAAAATAGGAGAAATAATGGCTAAATACAGCTTAATATCAAATTACACTGTAAAACAATTCAAAGTACATAGAAGTAAATGTAATGGGTAAATGGCATTATATATGTCTATTAATTAACCTTTTTAATAGGGAAATAGTTGGATATTCTGCGGGTTCTAAAAAAGATGCAGAGCTAGTATATGAGGCGTTTTTAACATCTCATATAAATTTATCAAAGATAAAAATATTTCATACCGATAGAGGCAATGAGTTTAAAAATAGAATAATAGATGAAGTCTTAGAAGCATTTAAAATAAAACGTTCTTTAAGTAAAAAAGGCTGTCCTTATGACAATGCTGTAGCAGAGGCAGGATATAAAATTATTAAGACAGAATTTGCATTTAATAGAGTTTTTAAAAGCCTAGAAGAACTTAAATTGGAATTATGTGATTATGTAAACTGGTATAATAATAAGCGTATTCATGGTTCATTAAATTATATGACACCAGTAGAGTATCGTTTATCTAAAATGACCGAATAAAAATTGTACAAAAAAGGGTTGACAATCCAGTAAGACACTAATCTTTCATTCCACAACCTCTTGATTTACAACTTCGGTTTACGTTTACCTTTCGGGCTTAAGTTTGTATAGCAACCTCACCCACCTAATCGCCTTATCAAGTTTCTGTTCGTAGGCTCAAGAATTTTGCTACAACACTTCCTTCATCTATATCATTACTGATACCAACTTGTGCTTCACTACACTTAGCGGTAAATACCCGTGGCTAGACTTTCACTAGATAGATTAGTGCCATGCCTGGCACACTATAAAAAAAGCCCCTGTGCTTTTCTACAGGAACTTTTAATTTGTGCTTTTAATTTATTTCATTAACAAAGTCTTCAAAATCTTGTAAAACAGGTTCTATACTATTTTTTACCAAAATATTTTTAATCAAATCCTCCATACTTGGATTTATTTTTCCATCTTTCACTACGCTTGGAAATTCCAAATAATACTCTTTTTTTTCAAAAGGCACTTTTATCACCCTAAAGCCCCTGTCTTTGGACACTTCAAGATAACCTTTTTGATACACTTCATCTTCTATTTTAAAGGATTCAAACTGAATTTTCTCTAATAACATAGGCGGCAACTTTGAACACATACTAAAACTACCCTGTCCTGACCTACAAACTGCGTCAATACTCACATATGAAGCTTTTAATATGGATTCATTTATTTGAACACTGGGTTCTTCTTCAAAAAAACAACGTACTGTAACAAAATCTGAAACAAAATCGTTCGCTTTTTCTTTTTTAAACATTTTTAAAACATCTTCAGATGACCCCATATACAAAAGCTGATAAGGCCATTTTTCCGTTTCTGTTTTTAAAAGAAGCACCCCATCTTCTTCTTTTATTTTAACCGTCTTAGATTCTTTTTCTACCTCTTTGTTCTCTGAATTTTTTTCCTCTTGTTCCATTTCATTTAACAACACATACAATGCATTGTTTTTTAAAAAACATGTATAAATATGTGTTGAAACTTTTTCTATTTCTTCTTCAGATATTTTTTCTTGAGTGTCTAAAACACTGTGCACACTATGGGGCTTAAAAAAAGCACTGTCATATATGCAAAGTGCATATTTACAATTTTCGTCAAACGTCATATGATCACTACTCATATTTTGATTTTTAAAATCCGTTTTAACTTCAAAGGGCTTTTTTTCGAGCTGCTTTTTTAAAAAATCTTTTAATATAGGAAGGTTTTTTTCATTTGAATTTGCATAATCTATAAAATAAGCTTCATTACCTTTGTAGCCCACACAATCTAAATTTAAATCTGCAAAATATTCATATCTTTCATTTAAAAGTTTATTTAGTGCTTTGCTGCCTGAAAAATCGACTTCTTCTAAATCCAATGCTGCAAAAATAATGTCGCAAGGTGGTTTTTCATCTTCAAACTTTTCGCAAATTGATAAAAGCATACACACGCCACTTGCATTATCAAAAGCACCCTCTATAAACGTTTCCTTAAATTTTCCCACATGATCATAATGAGCCGATATTAAAAGTGCTTTTTTTGAATCTTCCCCCTTTATATAACCCACTATGTTTTGCGGTGCAATTGAAACCTTTTTTATTTGTGGTGAAAAAACCATATTTTTTGAATTTTCAAAACTTGTCTCGTATTCTTGCTTCATTTTTATGGCTATTTTTTCCTGATTAATACCTAAATTTTCATAAACGCTTGGTACAAATTTTAATTCTTTTGAAAAAGAGACATTTAACAAATCTTTGTTTTTTAAATTTTCTACCTCTATTTCTTTTTCTGAATAAAGAATTGGAACTGAAAAATCTTTTCCATATTCAAAATTTTTAACACTTCCATCTTCTTTTTCAACAGATAAAAACACATCCTGTAATTTGAGATATGTTTTTTCTAAACCCTCTATTTTGTATGTCTCCTCTAAGGGCAAAAGATTTAGAGCTTCAAAGCGCTTTGAAATATATGCCTGTGTCGTTTTATGTCCTTCTGTTCCTGGAAGTCTTCCATCGGTTTCCGTGCTACATAAAAAAGACAAATCAGATACTTTTTCCTGAGGCTTTTCCCCGCATCCACAACTCAAAAAAAGTATGAAACAGAGTATTCCTATGTATTTTTTCACAACCTCACTCCTCTACATTTGTTTTTTATTTTTAAAAATAGTGAACAAATTTTTACTTGTCCACTATTTCTTCTAACTAATCATAATAAAATTCTCGCTTATAAAATATACGATATCCACAATCAGGACATTCTAAATAAGTATCTTTAACTCCATTATAACAATATACGACTGGTGTCAATGCACAACTCCCGCATGATGGACACAAATGTCCCCTTACTTGAGAAACACTTTCTTTAACTTTTATTTGTATATTGGGTGATGCAAAACTTGATATGCCTATTGATAAAATCAATAAGATACATAAGAGTAACGTAATTTTTTTCTTATTTTTTTTCACAATCTTCACCTCTTTTTCTTTATTTTAATCAATTTTATTCTTTTTTCTTATAAATGTCAATATTAGGTTTTTAAGTTTTACCGATATATTTTATTTGTTTTTTGGTTAAATGTATAAAAAAAGAGAATTGAGCTGTTTTTTAAACTAAAAATACAGCTCAATTCTCTTTATACGTTATTTTTTTAAGGTGCCGTTTCTATTTCCAAAACCGTTAATCTTTGAAATGCATATTCTGCAGATATGCCCCGCATCGATTATCTTCAGTCCGTTTAACACATCAGCAGGTTTTCCTTTTTTCACATCTACTTTTCTCTACATTCCATTTTCTTTTTCTCCCCTTGTTTCAAAATTAAATTTTCCATTTTCTACAACCAATAAAATTTTAGAATTTGGCATAACTTCGCCCTTTATAATTTGAATCCCCAATTGCGTTTCCACATACCTTTTGATGTAACGTTTCAATGGTCTTGCACCATATTGTGGATCGTAGGAATCCTCTAATATTTTTTCTTTTGCTTTTTCTTCTATTTCAATTTTAATATTTTTATCTTCTAATCGTTTTTCAATATCTTTAAATATAAGTGTCATAATTTGATAGATTTCTTTTTTCAAAAGAGGTTTATAAAGAACAATATCATCTATTCGATTTAAAAACTCCGGTTTAAAATGCATCTTAAGTAAAGACATAACATCTTCTTCTGTTCCTTCCTTTAAACTACCATCTTCCTTGATTCCTTCTAATAAATGAGAAGCTCCAATATTTGAAGTCATTATAATTATCGTATTTTTAAAATCAACTGTTCTTCCTTGAGAATCTGTTATACGTCCATCATCTAATACTTGCAATAAAACATTAAAAACATCCACATGTGCCTTTTCAATTTCATCAAATAAAACCACTGAATACGGCTTCCTTCTTACCGCTTCTGTTAATTGCCCACCTTCTTCATATCCAATATATCCTGGAGGTGCTCCAATTAATCGAGCCACCGAATGTTTTTCCATATATTCACTCATATCTATTCGAATTATATTTTCTTCTGAATCAAATAATACTTCGGATAACGCCTTTGCTAATTCCGTTTTCCCCACGCCTGTAGGACCTAAGAAAATAAATGAACCTATTGGTTTATTAGGATCTTTTATTCCGGCTCTTGCCCTTAAAATAGCATCAGATACCCTCTCTACAGCTTCATTTTGACCTATTACTCTTTTGTGTAATAATGATTTTAAATTTAATAATTTTTCTTTTTCTCCTTCTAGTAATTTTGATAAAGGAATCTTAGTCCATCTTGATATTATTTTTGCAATCTCTTCCTCTGTAACTTTTTCTCTTAATAATTTGGGCTCATTTTCAACTTCTTGCATTTTATTTTCTTCATCTTCTAATTGCTTTTGTAAGTTAGGTAAAACTCCATATTTTAATTCTGCCGCCCTATTTAAATTATATGTTCTTTCCGCTTGTTCAATCTCTCTTTGAATCTCTTCTATTTTTTCTCTTAAATCTTGAACTTTTTTAATCGCTTCCTTTTCATCTTCCCAAATTGCTTTCATATTTTTTAAAATTGCTTTTTTTTCTGCAATATCTTTTTGAAGAACTTTAAATTTTTCAATACTTCTATCATCTTTCTCTTTCTTTAAAGCAGTTTCTTCAATTTCTAATTTCATTATTTCTCTTCTTACACTATCTATTTCTGAAGGCATAGAATTCATTTCTGTCCTTATTGATGCACATGCTTCATCTATTAAATCTATCGCCTTATCTGGCAAAAATCTATCCGAAATATATCTATGTGATAAAATCGCAGATTGAATAAGTGCTCCATCAGAAATTTTAACTCCATGAAATACTTCATATCTTTCCTTTAAACCTCTTAATATGGATATAGTATCTTCTATTGTAGGTTCTAGTACCATTATCGGCTGAAATCTTCTTTCTAATGCTTGATCTTTTTCAATATATTTTTTATACTCCTTTAAGGTAGTTGCCCCTATACATCTTAATTGCCCTCTCGCTAGAAGGGGTTTTAACATATTCCCTGCATCCATTGCTCCATCAGTCTTTCCAGCACCAACTATCGTATGAATTTCATCTATAAATAATAATATTTGTCCTTCACTTTTCTTTATTTCATCTAATACAGCTTTTAATCTTTCTTCAAATTCACCTCTATATTTTGCACCTGCAATCAATGACCCAATGTTAAGTGAAAAAATTCTTTTATTCTTTAAATTTGATGGAACGTCTCCTCTTACAATTCTTTGAGCTAATCCTTCTGCAATTGCAGTTTTTCCAACCCCAGCCTCTCCTATTAAAACTGGGTTATTTTTTGTCTTTCTTGAAAGAATTTGGATTGCTCTTCTTATTTCTTCATCCCTTCCTATTACTGGATCAAGTCTATTTTCGCTTGCCAATCGAACTAAATCTTCCCCAAATTTTTCCAATGCTTCATACTTATCTTCGGGATTATCACTATCAACAATTTGATTTCCTCTAATTTCCTTTAATTTTTCCATAAAGATATTTTTATTAATATTATGGTTTTTAAATATATTTATAATATTTTTATCTTTGCTCTTAAATAATGCAATCATAAAATGTTCAACAGAAATATAATTATCTTTCATTTTTTCCATTTGTTTCTCTGCCTCAATTAACACTTTTTGAAGTTCTGAACTAGGCAAATACTGAACATTTTCTCCAGCTTGCCTTGGCTTTTCATTTAAAATTAATTCTACTTCTTTATCTAATTTTTCAACATTAACATCCATTCTTTTTAATAGGCGTTTTATAAGACTTTCCTCTATTGAGATTAACCCATAAAAAAGATGCAAACTGTCAATTTGTGAATGACCTAGTTCTATTCCTTTTTTCTCAGCTTTTTGCAAAGCCTTTATTGCATTTTGAGTCATTTTATCTGGAATCATATAATCCCTCCTACCAAATTTCTAATATAACTCTTTTAATCATTTTATTTAAAACATCTTCTTCAAATAATTCTTCAAAATAATTTTTTAAAGAATTATCTATAATATTTAAATAGTTAAATATTTTTTCTGCATCTTTTTTATGATTATCTTCATTAGTCCAATCAGTTGGTAAATACCTTACAAAATACAATTCATTTCTTGAATCACTTGAATTTATATATTTATATACTCCCATTTCCTTAAGATATTCGATTTCTGCTTTATTAATTCTCTTAAAAAAATAATTCAAATTTTTAATAAATAAATCAGCCGAACTTCTTGAAAATAATCTTATAGCCGTCATTCTTTTATTATCAATAATTTCAAAATCAATCCTATAAACAATACTTGGATTATATTTATATGGTAAAAAAGTTCTAGTCTGAATACTTTGATCTGTATTATGTGAAGTTCTTTGCCAACTATGATTTTGATCCATTAAATCTAACAAATTATTTTTAAAATCATTTATTAGTGTCCCCTCAGTTTTAAAACCTATTTTTTCCGCTAATATTTCATTTATAAGCTGTGATCTATTAGTTCTTCTCTCATATGCAATTTTATCGATTTGTTTTACAATTTCCTCCATTAGCATTAGACTATACATTTTATTAGGCATAATCACACCTCCTATAATTATTATATCAGTAATATTTTTTTTGTAAAGCGATTTATATAAATATTCTTACATTTTTTCTTTACAAAAACTCCTTTTTCTTATTTCCTTTTCTTTATTTTATTATTTCCTAATCTAATATATAATTAGTTTCATAATATTCTGTAAAAAGGAGATGTATTTAATTGAAAATTATTATTATTGGTGGCGGTCCTGCAGGTTATATAGCTGCAATAAGAGCTGCTCAACTAGGTGCTGAAGTAGATTTAATAGAAAAAAATCATTTAGGTGGTACATGTTTAAACTATGGCTGCATTCCTACTAAATCTTTATTTTATGATTCATCAGAGTACATTAATACAAAAAAGCAAATCAATCAAAATATTTTTTCCGGAAACATTAGTTTAAATTTTAATGAAGTAATTAAAAGAAAAGATAATGTCGTCAATTCTCTAGTCACAGGAACTGAAAAATTAATCAACTCTAATAAAATAAATTTAATATATGGAAATGCAACATTTATTGATAACAATACAGTAAATATTAATTCAAAAGATGGTACAACATTATCTTTAACTGGTGACGCATTTATAATCGCTTCTGGCTCTAAAGTTTTTATGCCACCTATAGATGGTATAGATTCAGAAGGCTTATTAACTAGTAAAGAAATATTATCTTTATCTGATTTACCAAAATCATTAACTGTTATTGGTGGCGGCGTTATTGGCTTAGAATTTGCTTCTATCTTTTGTTCATTTGGAGTAGATGTAAAATTAGTTGAACTTAATAAATGCCTTTCTAATACAGATAGCGAAACAACGAAAAGATTAACTTCTATGCTAAAAAAACAAGGTTTAAAAATATATCAAAAATATAAAACCAATAAAATAGAAAAAAATACTCAAACATATTCAATCTCTATAGAAAATAAAAAAGAATCTATAGTTCTTGAATCAGAAAAAGTATTAATTGCAGCTGGTAGAATACCAGATTTTAATGATTTGCATTTAGAAAATACTTCTATTGAGTATGATAAAAAAATACTAACAAACTCTAATTATCAAACAAATATATCAAATATATATGCAGTAGGTGATGTAAATGGAGAATGTCTACTTGCACATGCCGCATCTCATCAAGCAATTTCTGCCGTTGAACATCTATTGCTTAATAAAAAAGTTTCTAAAACTTACGTACCTAGTTGCATATTTACAAACCCTGAATACTGTTCAGTTGGTCAAACGGAAGATTATTTAAAAGAAAACAAAATATCTTATATAAAAAGTAAATTCCCATTTACTGCTAATGGTAAGGCTCTTACAATGAATAGCACTGATGGGTATATTAAAATTCTTTCTTCAGAAAAAGTTGAGTTATTAGGCGTTCATATCTTAGGTCCACATGCTTCAGATTTAATTCACGAGGCAACGCTTGCTATATCTAATAACTTAAGCATTGAATCAATAATAAGTACTATTCATGCTCACCCAACCCTATCCGAAGCTTTTCATGAAGCTGCTCTTGATAGCATAGGAACATCTTTACATTTAGTTCCACAAAAAAAATAATTCTTAAACTAATCAAAATAAAACTATTTTAAATAATTCCACATATAAAATAGTTTTATTTTTTCTTTTAATTGGGTATAATACGATAAAGATTGAGGAGGTCATATGGATATTTATAATATAAATGAAATCAATGCTTTTTTATTAGACAAATTTAATTTAAGTTATAAGATAACTTCTATTGGCAATCACCATCTAAAACGTAATGCAGTATATTTATTAGAATATAAAAATATCAAATTTGTGTTTAAAATGTATAAAAAAGATTTACGTGCTTTTAGAGAAAAAAATTGCTTAAATTTATTAGCAAATAAAAATCTACCTATCCCAGAATTAATTGATAGTGGCTATGATATGAATCATCATTGGTTATTGGAATCATATTTAGAAGGCGAAAATCTTAATTCATTAATTGAAGATATTCCCGCCTTACAGCTTTCATCTCTATTCTTTGATTTAGGAGAATTATTGCATTCACTTCATGATTC
>Ga0193961_1000410_pt1 | contig 16614 bp, 20 predicted proteins | sample FB_4_MG_FD_140371 | JGI IMG/M metagenome (GOLD analysis project Ga0193961, IMG submission 140371) | Microbial mat bacterial communities from the Broadkill River, Lewes, Delaware, United States - FB_4_MG | ecosystem: Environmental > Aquatic > Freshwater > River > Microbial mats | place: USA...
ATTCTTATTACCCTACAAAAAAGGTCGCTTTAGCGACCTTTTTTGTAAGTTTATGGATACAACCCTTTACTAAATAAGTTAAAAATCCTTGCGACACCTTGAGTAAATATCAATGGCTCTGTCAGTACTGTTAAGCATAAACAATCTTCACCAGGTTTGGTAAATGGGCTGTGCTTAACTGAGCCATCTTTCAGCAGAAAATCTCCCGCTTTATATTGGCCATCTTCGTCACTAAAACTACCATGTAAAACCAGTGTCGATTCCACACCTTTATGAGTATGTTGCGGTATCCGCACATTCTCGCCGATATAGAGCAAATTGACTCTAGCTTGCTCACCAAGATCCACATGGGCACTTAATACCTTACCACCATAACTCTTCCACTCACCAATATCGTCAACAAATCGGCTCAATGATAAGGGCAATGTGAATTGTTTATTATTGACCGTAATGGTTTTAACTTTTCGGTTAAATTGAAATGGTTCAGGAAGTTCTTCGAGAGCGACAATTTTGTCAAACATCATCGACATGTCGTCACTGGAGGTAACCTCACTCATTCCCCACTGTTCACCAGCTCTTTGCTCAAGTTGAGAACACTGGCTTTGGCAAGCTGGACACGTTTCAATATGAGTACCAATAGCAAATCCATTCACCGCGTCTAACTCGCCTTCAACATAGGCTTGCAACATTTCTAAACTTGGATGATAGCTCATAACTGGTCCGCCTCTATCGTCAATCTCAGTTTCTCAACAGCCAAACGTAAACGTGATTTAACCGTACCTAATGGTATATCGTACATTTCCGCCACCTGTTGATGAGGAAGATCTTCTAAGTAAACAGCTTGTACAACTTTACGTTGTGCCTCGGGCAAAATATCTAAAAATTTGATCACTTGCTCTTTTAACATCTCATGTTCAGGTGCATAGTGTTCAATCAGATCTGGCGGTAGAAAGTCAGAAGGCCAAATATCATCAGCAAGAATGTGCGCTTGGCGCCCTTTCTGTTTCCGTAGCAAATCGAAACATAGATTCCTCGCAATCGTGTAGATCCACGTTGACAATGCGCTTTTGCTACCATCGAACAAAGCACTTTTTTGCCAAACAGTAGCCATCGTCTCTTGTACCAACTCTACGGCAACCTGCTCATTCCCCATGTGCTTGAAGGCAAACTGCTTAAGCCTTGGCGAAAAATGGGTAAAGACGATGGCGAAGGCGTTGGTATCTCGCTGCTTGACCAGCTCCATACATTCAGTCCATTTCGCCCGGGTGTAAGAATTGGTGTCTTGTATACTCATTACCACATCCTTGATATTGGGGTATCTCTTGTTTACGCGCTAATGTCTAAAACGATCACTCCGATCGATTGTTAAATCTAGAAATCGCATCGTTTCAAGGCAGTCTTGTTGGTGAAGCAAATACTCGAACTGCTGAAAATCCACAGGCAGAAGCTCTAACCAACGTTGACTAACCCAAGAAGCATCATCAAAAAAGCATTGTTGATAAAGCTGAGCAATTTGAGGGAACTGCGCATATACACGTTGTAATTGTAGACTGATATAGTTTTGCTCGTCTGTTATTGCTCGCTCCTCCCAGCAAGGAAGCCAACTTACATGGGCAAACCGCAGACCATCCGCCTCTATTCTGAGATTGTTGAACTCAAATCGTCGAATCCCGACCACAGTAACGCCTAAAAAACCATCTTCTAATGATTCGAAATCCACTATTTTGACTAATGTTCCCCAACTAGACAGCTTACCTCTCAAATTTCCTTTGCTACGTTCAAACAGACAAATACCGAAGGTGCCATCCCCCTTGCTCGCATCCGTGACCAATCGTTTATATCTGGGCTCAAAGATTCTTAGCCGCATCTTTCCTTCCGGTAACACAACAGAACCAAGTGGAAAAAGCATTATTTCAGACATGACACTTCCTAAATTCTCTACTCAGGAGTCTTTACGAGGTGTTACCCGACATCGATCAGTTACGCTTTATGTTGGTTATTTGATCGGCATTAAATTACACATAAACGTTTGCGTAATCGATACCTTTGACACTATTTATGCAATTCACTAATCGCAACTTACAGAATGACGTTTATAATTCAGTAACGGGATGTGAGTCACATTGATTTTACTAATTTTCAGCTTTCAGCACTTTCTTTTGCGACAAATATCAATATTATTCCCTGAAAAAATCACTCACAGCAACAGTTGTGCAACACAATTATAAACATCAAATTTCATACAAGAAGAGAGTTCACCTATGCGTAAATCACTTTTAGCTCTTGGCGTAGTAGCAGCAGTGGCAGCAGTGCCAGCACAAGCAGAATACTTATTTGGTTTTGGTAGCATGTACCTAGATTACCAAAAGTGGGGACAAGGTCTGGGTAACGATGACTCTAACTTTGGTCAAAAAATTTCGGATCGTGATCAAGCCGTAATTGGTATTGAAGGCGGCGCGGTTTTCGATTGGGGTCAAATTTACGGTTTCTATGACTACGAAGGTATTGACCGTGCCGGTGATGACCGCGGTGCGTCACTAAAAGGTACTATCCACTACAATCTGACTGAATCTGGCGTGAGTCTTTATGCGCAAGTGTACAACACAGACAAAGACAAAAACCCAGTATTACACGAGCAAAACCGTGTAGTTGGTCTTGGTTATACGGGTCTTAAAGGCGACGGATGGGGCTTTACTCCGTTCATCGGTTTCCACCAAGTAAATACTGAAGGTGGTATTAGTGGCAGCAACGGCGGTATGTTCGGTTACGTAGGTTACTACAATACTGACATCGCGGGTCAAAACTTCACCTTCTCTACTTGGAATGAACTAGAGTTTGCTCGCAATGACGAGTACGCAGACGTACAAAGTACCGAATTTGCATCAGGCGTTGACTCTGAAAGTTGGGGTCTAAATGGTAGCTTGAACGCGATGTGGAATGTGACTGATCACATTTCAACTGGTGTACTATACCGCTACACAGTCAACAAACTTGCGCGTCGTGATTACCAAGACATCATCATTTACCGCGTACAATACAACTTCTAATTAGGCTTATTGCCCGATACTAAGATAAGTATATTGCTTAAAAGGCACCAATCGGTGCCTTTTTTATTTGCTTTCCACTACTATCACATTATCCTCTGGGCAACGTTGTTAGTTGGTTAACCCTATGAATATTGCGATTATTGGTCCAGGTGCGATAGGTTCACTTTGGGCAAGTTACTTAACCGATGCTGGGCATCAAGTGAATCTTTGGAGTCGACAGTCTGCTGCTGAATTAACAATTCAGCGAGATCAAGAAGCCGCCTTAAGCTTGTTAAACAATAATGAGCAAGCGCTTCAGCAGTCAGATATTATACTAGTTACTCTAAAAGCACCGATGGTACAAACGGTTTTATCAACCATAGCAAAATGCGTTCACCAAGATGCCATAATCGTACTCATGCATAATGGGATGGGAACTGCGCCAGGTGTTAATGCTCTGTTCCCAGAAAACCCTCTGCTATTAGCTACTACCACCCATGGGGCTTACCGTCCAAATGCCATGCAAGTGTTACATACTGGCAAAGGACAAACACTTTTAGGTGCCATTAACCCAAAAGGTGAACAGTGCCAATTTCTAATTGAAGTCTTCAACCATGCGTTAGCCGAGGTTACCTGGCATGAAAACATCAACCAAGCGCTGTGGAATAAGCTCGCCATCAACTGTGCCATCAATCCTTTGAGCGCTATTAATCAAGTGCGTAATGGTGAGTTAGCACAACAGCAATACCAACGCCAACTGCAAAGTATCGTCGATGAAATCAGTTTAGTTATGGCAGCAGAAAGATTTGATGTCGATGTGCATCAATTACGCCAAACGGTTGAGCATGTCATTCATGCCACTAGCGACAATTTTTCATCAATGGAGCAAGACATTGCCCATCGACGCCAAAGCGAGATAGACTTTATTACAGGATACGTACTTGATAAGGCTGCTGTACATAATATTGATGTACCCACCAATCTGGCACTTTATCAAGCCATCAAACAAATCGAAAAAAGCTGGTAACTTATGCAAAAAAAAGTACTTGTTCCCATTGCCTCTGGCACTGAGGAAATGGAAGCAATCACCATTATCGATATCATGGTTCGTGCCGGTTATGATGTTGTCGTAGCGAGTGCTGACTTTTCAGGGCAACTGATAATGAAAGCATCACGTGGCGTCACGCTTACCGCTGATTGCCGCTTGGTTGATGTGGCAGATGATGAGTTTGACGCAGTTATATTATCGGGAGGTGTTGGTGGCTGTGAGGTATTTCGTGATAGCCCTGTATTAATTGAGATTGTTCGTCAGCAGATGTACGAAGGTAAACTTGTAGCGGCTATTTGTGCAGCTCCCGCTTTGGTACTCACCCATCATAACCTTTACCCTGATGCATTGATGACTTGCCACCCTAGTTTTGAAAGCCACATAGCGAAAAAGAACTGGCGAGTAAAACGTGTAACCTACGATGTAACCAGTAACTTGCTGACTAGCCAAGGTCCAGGCACTGCGCTGGAATTTGCCATGGAAATCATCATTCACTTATCCGGTAAAGCCCACGCTTGGTCGGTGGCAGAACCCATGGTGACGATCCCTACCTTACACTACCATGAGATAGGTGAAGCATAATGCTCGATATTGCCGCTATTCGCAGCCAATTCCCCGCGTTGAATCAACAGGTAAACGATCAGTTATTGGTTTATCTAGACAGCGCAGCAACAACTCAAAAACCACAAACGGTTATAGATGCGATTAGCCAGTACTACAGCAGTCAAAATGCCAATGTTCACCGAGGAAGCCATAGCCTCACAGCGCAAGCCACCAGCCAATTTGAATCCGCGCGTGGCTGTGTTAGTCAATTTATTAACGCCGCCAGTGAAAAAGAGATCATCTGGACGCGTGGCGCTACCGAAGCGCTTAACTTAATAGCGCAAACCTATGCGCGTAGCTCTCTCCAAGCGGGTGATGAGATTCTAATCGGCGAGATGGAACATCACGCCAATATCGTACCTTGGCAAATTGTAGCGCAGCAAACTGGTGCCAAAGTGGTCAAAATACCAATGAATGCAGATTGCCAATTGGATCTGTCGGCATTCGAACAATGTCTAAATAACAAAACCAAAATAGTCGCCTTAGCCCATACCACCAATGTCACTGGTACGCGTCAGCCCATTGAGAGCATGATTAAGCTTGCCCACCAACAAGGGGCGGTAGTGGTTATTGATGCTGCGCAAGGTATTGTTCATGAGCACATTGACGTGCAATCACTAAATGCTGACTTTTTAGTTTTCTCTGGGCATAAAATATTTGCGCCCGCGGGGATTGGCGTATTGTATGGCAAGCTTGCTCTGCTCGAAGCGATGCCACCATGGCACGGTGGTGGAAAAATGGTTGAGAAAGTCTCTTTCTCAGGTACTACCTATAGTCAACTACCAGGTAAATTTGAAGCAGGAACCCCCAACGTGGCAGGAGCAATCGCTTTGAAAAAAGCGATTGATTGGTACTCGCAATTCGAGCGCAAGCAAGTAGAAAAACACATCCATCACTTGGTTGAACAAACTTACCAAGCACTTTGCAAATATGAAGATGTGAAAGTTATTGGTTATCAACCGAATGCGTCTGTCATCTCATTTACCATTGACGGTGTACATCATCAAGATGTTGCTACCCTGCTTGATCAGCAAGGGATCGCGGTTCGTTCCGGGCACCACTGTGCACACCCGTTAATGGATGCACTCGGTATTCCCGGTACGATTCGTGTTTCTTTTGCTCTTTACAACGATCAGCATGATGTCGACCGTTTACTTGCTGCCATCGATAAGAGCCTCGACATGCTCTAAACCGAAGAAACAAAAAGAGCCTCGAAAATGAGGCTCTTTTTCTTGGTAAGCATGTCGATAACTATCGAGGGCAAATCTCTGACTCAGGGAAGAAGAAAGCAATTTCTCGTTCTGCTGATGCAGGGCTATCGGAACCATGCACAGAGTTGTAACGCATACTAAGCGCGTAATCCGCACGAATCGTACCGCAAGCAGCCTCTTCCGGATTCGTCTTACCCATTAGTTCACGATAACGAGTGATTGCATCTTCACCTTCTAGCACTTGAACCATGATCGGTCCTGAAGTCATAAACTCCTTTAGTGATGGGAAGAACTCTTTGCCTTCATGCTCAGCATAGAAGCCACTCGCTTGTTCTTCTGTAAGATGAACCATCTTTGCAGCAACAATACTTAAGCCTGCTTTTTCAATGCGATTATAAATTTCACCAATTAGGTTACGTTTTACCGCATCGGGCTTAACAATAGAAAACGTTCTTTCTAGAGCCATAAGGTTTCCTTCTACTTCTCTTTTTAGTTATCAAACTGCAGTCTAACTGCTGCTCAGTTTGTTGGTTTGTTTATTGCGTCAAAATGCGAGCTAGGGTACGTACACCCATGCCAGTCGCACCCGCAGATAATTTTTCACTCGGTGCTTTACGATAGGTACCAGCACAGTCAAAATGCAGCCAGCCTTTCTTATAATCATCAACAAAGAATGATAAGAATGCAGCGGCGGTGCTTGCACCAGGGCTAAAGTCACCACTGCTGATGTTGGACAGATCAGCAAAGTTTGAAGGCAACATGCCACGATGGAAGTCCGCTAGTGGCAAAGGCCATAGACCTTCTTTTTCTTCACGCGCAGAGGTTAAGGCTTGATGTGACAATTCATCATCAAAACTCAATAGTGCATGGTAATCATTACCTAGAGCGTATTTAGCCGCACCAGTTAGCGTTGCACAATCAATGATAAGCTCAGGCTTTTGCTCGCTGGCATAAAGAAGACCATCAGCAAGCACAAGGCGCCCTTCCGCGTCGGTATTCATAATCTCAACGGTCTTACCATTTTTATAGGTAATAATGTCGCCTAGTTTGAGTGCGCGACCTGAAATCATATTCTCTGCACAGCAAAGAATCAGCTTCACGCGTTTATTCAAACCGCGCATAATTGCCAAACCTAAACCACCAGTAATGGTTGCCGCGCCGCCCATGTCTGCTTTCATCGCAGTCATAAAATCTGAAGGCTTAATGCTATAGCCACCAGAATCAAAAGTGATCCCTTTACCCACTAAACACGCATAGACAGGCGCGTTTTCATCACCCGTCGGGTTAAAATCAAGTTGAAGCATAGCGGAAGTGCGCTCAGAACCACGCCCAACGGCATAAATGCCCGCCCAACCTTCAGTAATAAGGTCTTTATCTTTTACAATGCGAGTCTTAACTGTGCCTTCTGGCGCCACTGAACGAATAAACTCAGCAGCCATGGTAGCAAGTTGGCGAGGCGCCACTTCTTCTGCTGATTTGTTGATGATTTCGCAGGTAAATTCCGTCGCTTTGATACGCGCTTCAAGCTCAGCCTGATCGGCTTCACTCAGTGGTGACCAACTAAACTCAGTGCTGTTTTTCGGCTCACGGAATCCTTGATGAAATGCCCACACGCTTTCCAGATCCCAACCTTCTCCGGCTAACAATACATTCTTAATGCCTTGCGTCACGAATCTACGTGCGGTTCTTTGAATAGCACCAAGATCATGCCCTTCACCTTGGTGGATGTGCGCGCCCTGCTCTGAAAACGAGACAATCGCTTTTTCACCCCATACAGGTGCAGCTTCAACTTTGGTTAAGAATACCGACATCTTAGTAGACATGATTTCTCCTTGTCTTAATCATTAGCATTACCTGCCATCTACGCTGTGATGTTAGCATTTTGTCAGGTAAAAATGTCAATGGGATAAAAAAACGGGCCAAACGGCCCGCTAATTTTGATAAAAAATGTTAACTATACGATGTTTTCTAGCAGTTAATCCGTTTCGTCCATCCAACAAAGAATGACGGCTTCTAGAATCTTTTCGTTGGAATGATTTGGTTCATCATCAAAATCTTCAAGTTCAAGAATCCATTGATGCAAATCGGTAAAACGAACTGTTTTTGGATCCATGTCAGGAAACTTATCACAAAGCTCAATCGCGATATCACGCGAGTCGGTCCATTTCATTGCTATCTTCCTTTAACAATCTATCGTTAGTTTTATTCAAAATCGCTGCATTTACCACTAAGCGGTCACTGGAATATCGTTAACCCGCGGTAGATGCCACGATTAAGATTACATTAATGATCTTCTGAAGCATGGTTTAGCGTATATTTCGGGATCTCTACAACAAGATCCTCATTCGCGACACATGCTTGGCAACCTAAACGTGACTCTGGCTCTAATCCCCATGCTTTATCAAGCATGTCATCTTCTAGTTCATCACTCTCATTTAGAGAGTCAAAACCTTCGCGAACAATCACGTGACAAGTAGTACACGCACAAGATTTCTCACATGCGTGTTCAATACCAATGCCATTTTTTAGCGCGACATCAAGTACAGTTTCACCTGGTTGAGCTTCTAGTACAGCACCTTCAGGGCATAGGTCTTCATGAGGTAATACGATAATTTTAGGCATAACTTCTACTCTTAAATATCGTCGACAGATTGGCCTGACAATGCAGCTCGAATCGACTTATCCATACGACGTGATGCAAACTCTTGGCTTGCTTTATCCGTCTGTTTAATTCCTGACTCAATTGCATCAGCATCATCGCCGTTACGCAATCCAATCAAGGTTTCAATTGCTTTTAGAAGAGCTTGATTCTCTTGCTCTGACAACAGTTCATCACCGTCCATCTGCATGGCAGCAATCAAACCTTCAATCACTCGGTCTGCTTCTACGCGTTGCTCAGCTAACGCTCTGGCTTGCATATCTTCTTTAGCAAAAGTCATTGAATCACGCAGCATGTTCGCCACTTCATCATCACTCAAACCATAAGATGGTTTCACCTGAATTTCAGATTGAACACCTGTGCTCTTTTCCATCGCTGTCACAGACAGTAAGCCATCTGCATCGACTTGGTATGTCACACGAATATGCGCCGCACCTGCAGCCATTGGTGGAATACCTTTCAATGAAAAACGCGCCAATGAGCGGCAGTCATCAACCATTTCACGTTCACCTTGCACAATGTGCACGCTCATCGCCGTTTGACCATCTTTGAAGGTGGTAAACTCTTGCGCTCGAGCAACTGGAATGGTGGTGTTGCGTGGAATAATTTTTTCAATCAAACCGCCCATGGTTTCAATACCCAATGACAGTGGAATAACATCCAACAACAGCATTTCTGAATCGGGTTTATTACCAACAAGAATGTCCGCTTGAATGCCCGCGCCAATCGCGACTACTTCATCTGGGTTGATGCTCGTTAATGGCGTTCGTTGGAAGAACTCACCGACCATTTCACGTACCAATAGAGTGCGGGTTGAACCGCCGACCATCACCACTTCATGAACTTCATCAAGCTCAACATCTGCGTCTTTTAGTGCTCTACGGCAAGACATCAGTGTCTTTTTCACCAAAGGGGCGATTAATTGCTCAAACTCTTCACGAGTTACGCAGCCTTGCCAGCCCAATACGTCAACATCAACGCTCTCTTGTTGCGAAAACGCTTGTTTGGTTCGTTGTGCTACATTCAGCAAGATACGGTTTTGTTCTGCACTTAATGGGGCTTGGTGGGCGCTTTTATCTAGGATGAAGTCCGCAAGAAGGTGATCAAAATCATCACCGCCAAGTGCCGAGTCACCACCAGTTGCTAATACTTCAAATACGCCTTTAGACAAGCGCAAAATCGAAATATCAAAGGTGCCGCCACCAAGGTCATAAACCGCAATAACCCCTTCTTGACCAGAATCTAAGCCATAAGCAATAGCAGCCGCTGTCGGCTCATTAAGCAAACGTAACACATGCAAACCAGCCAGTTTCGCCGCATCTTTCGTACCCGCTCGTTGCGCATCATCAAAATAGGCCGGAACCGTGATCACCACACCAGCAAGCTCACCACCTAAGGTTTGCTCTGCGCGTGCTTTAAGGGCTTCTAGAATATCAGCCGATACTTCAATAGGGTTTTTGTCACCACCACGGGTTTGTAAAATTGGTAGACCATTTTCACTCGCCTTTAGCTGGTAAGGTAATGATGGGTAACGCTGATTGATATCGGCTAATGAACGCCCAATCAGACGTTTTACTGAAATAATGGTATTTGTCGGGTCAAGTTCAGCATTCTCAAATGCTTGATAGCCCACTTCTTTTGAATCACTCGTATAGTGAACGACTGAAGGCAGAATACGACGACCTTGGTCATCTTCCAAAGGGGTTACATCGCCACTACGCGCTGAAGCAACCAGTGAGTTGGTTGTGCCTAAATCGATACCAGCAGCAAGTTTGTGTTCATGGGGTGCCGAGCTCTGACCCGGTTCTGCAATTTGAAGTAATGCCATTGTTAATCCTTACTCTTGGGTTAACCGAGTAGTTTGTCTTCCACCAACTCAATTTCATGTTTTAGCTTGGCAATAAACTTAAGCTCACGGACGCGATCAGCGGCTGGCAACCATTGTGCTTGGTTTAAGTTATCTTCCACCAATAGCAAATGCTGTTTGTACATTTTTGACACCTTAGCATCAAACTCAAACAGAGCCGACTCGGGATCGGAATAGCTTGGAATATCTTCAAGTTCTTCACGCAACTCCATCTGTTCCATTAAGAACATTGGATCTTGCAATGTTTGCTGTTCACCTCGAATTTCGATGCCATTGACGGAAAGCAAATATTCTGCACGAGAAATTGGGTGCTTAAGCACTTGATAAGCATCATTGATTTGTGCCGCTTTCTGAACTGCCATTAATCGATCGCGCTCAGAATGGGTAGCAAAGTTGTCTGGATGGAAGCGCTTTTGTAGTTCACGGAATTGAGAAGAAAGAAGGCTACCATCCAGCTTAAACTGAGTTGGTAGCCCAAATAATTCAAAGTGATTCATTAAAATCTGACCCTTGGTAAAATCTCTCCTGCTTCTGTTCAAGCAGGAGAACAAGAATTAAACGTTGAAGCTTTCACCACAGCCACATTCACTTTTCGCATTCGGGTTGTTGAACTCAAAACCTTCATTCAACCCCTGCTTTACGTAATCAAGCTCTGTGCCATCTAGATATGCAAGGCTTTTCGGATCGATAATCACGGTCACGCCTTTGTGTTCGAAAACTTCGTCTTCTTCATTTAACTCATCGACAAACTCTAGTACATAAGCCATACCAGAACAGCCTGTCGTTTTAACTCCGAGACGCAAACCGACCCCTTTCCCTCGGTTTTCTAGGAAAGCACCTACGCGGCTTGCTGCTGCATCTGTTAGTGTAATGGCCATACTGCACCTTGAACTGTTTTATACCAATGAAATGGGAGCACTGCCCCCATTGGACTTAATGTCGATTTTACTGATGTTTTTTCTTGTAGTCAGCAACTGCTGCTTTAATTGCATCTTCCGCTAGGATAGAACAGTGAACTTTAACTGGTGGTAGTTCTAGTTCTTCTGCAATCTCTGAGTTTTTAATTGCTGCCGCTTCGTCGATTGACTTACCTTTAACCCACTCGGTCACAAGTGAACTTGATGCGATAGCACTACCGCAACCATAAGTTTTAAACTTCGCGTCTTCGATAATGCCTTCAGGTGTTACCTTGATCTGAAGTTTCATTACATCGCCACAAGCTGGTGCGCCTACCATGCCGCTACCTACAGATAGATCGTCTTTGTCAAAAGAACCAACGTTACGTGGGTTCTCGTAGTGATCAATTACTTTTTCGCTATATGCCATAATTTTTTACCTCGTATCCTCTACATAAACTGGGAAGTTAAGCGCTTAGTGGTGTGCCCACTCAACTGTGCTTAAATCAATCCCTTCCTTGTACATATCCCATAGAGGAGACATGTCACGTAGCTTAGTAACCGCTACGCGAATTTGTTCAATTGCGTAATCCACTTCATCTTCTGTCGTAAATCGACCGAATGAGAAGCGAACTGAGCTGTGTGCTAATTCGTCATTTAGACCAAGTGCGCGAAGTACGTATGAAGGCTCTAGACTTGCAGAAGTACATGCACTACCTGATGAAACCGCGAGGTCTTTTAAAGACATCAGTAGAGATTCGCCTTCTACAAAAGCAAAGCTTACATTTAGGTTATGTGGTACGCGCTGCTCTAAGTCACCATTAACTGTCACTGCTTCTAGATCTTTCACACCATTTAATAGGCGGTTGCGAAGACTCATTGCGTGGTCGTAGTCTTTCTGCATCTCTTCTTTTGCGATACGGAAAGCTTCTCCCATACCTACAATTTGGTGTGTTGCCAGCGTGCCAGAACGGAAACCACGCTCATGACCACCGCCGTGCATCTGTGCTTCAAGGCGGATGCGTGGCTTACGGCGAACGTAAAGCGCACCAATACCTTTTGGACCATAAATTTTATGCGCTGAAAGTGAAATCAAATCCACCTTAAGCTGTTGAACATCAATCGGTAATTTACCCGCTGATTGTGCTGCATCGACATGAAAGATCACTTTACGCTCACGGCAAAGCTCACCGATAGACGCGATATCTTGAATCACACCGATTTCATTATTCACGTGCATGATAGAGACTAGAACCGTATCTTCACGCATTGCTGCTTCCAGCTTTTTAAGGTCAATAAGGCCGTTTGATTCTGGCGCAAGATACGTCACTTCAAAACCTTCGCGCTCAAGCTGTCGACAAGGGTCAAGAACGGCTTTGTGTTCCGTCTTGCAAGTGATCACATGCTTGCCTTTCTTAGCGTAGAAATTTGCAGCACCTTTAATTGCAAGGTTGTCAGACTCAGTAGCACCCGAAGTAAATACGATTTCACGTGGGTCTGCACTTAGCAGGTCAGCAATTTGCTCACGAGCATTGTCGACTGCCTCTTCGGCTTGCCAACCGTAACGATGTGAACGAGACGCAGGGTTACCAAACGTACCATCCATTGTCATATACTGAACCATCTTTTCAGCTACTCTAGGATCTACAGGACAAGTTGCTGAATAATCGAGATAAATCGGCAGTTTCATTCTTTACTCCAATGTAACATTGCTGACCGCTTAAGAGCGGACATTTAATTCCAAGGCGGCACCGAGAGCAGTGCGATTCGCTAGGCCATGGTTCACCGCAAGATCTATGTCTTGTCGATCTGAAATCTCTATAACTTCGTTATCTTTCATCAACTCACCAAGAGTGATGTTATTTAGGAAGTCACTAATACGCGAGCTAAGATCACGCCACAATGTGTGGGTTAAGCAACGAGTTCCACCTTGGCAATCACCTTTACCATTGCATTTAGTTGCATCAACAGACTCATCAACCGCAGCAATAATAGTACCAATGGCGATTGTATGTGCGTCGGCACCTAAGCGATAACCACCACCAGGACCGCGAACACTGGCAACCAATCCCGCTTTACGCAACTTGGAAAACAATTGCTCCAAGTAAGAAAGAGAAATACCTTGTCGCTCTGAGATATCTGCCAGCGGAACAGGACTTTGCTGTGAGTGTAAAGCCACATCTAGCATAGCTGTAACTGCGTATCTTCCCTTAGATGTAAGTCTCATATAACACCATATCCACATTGTTCGTATGGTATGAAGTTTTTCATACCTGACTAAAATGGTCAAGTATTTATTTGAGTAAAACAGTCAGGTATTTAACCTTAGACTTTGTGTCGGTTAACGACTGCCTATTTTTTTTTCAACTGCGGTTAAAACACCACGTAGCGTATTAAGCTCTTGTTGCTCAGGTCGAGCGCGATTGAATAAACGTCTCAGTTTACTCATCACTTTGTTTGGTTGGTCTGCAGAAATGAATTGGGTATCAATCATGACTTTTTCAAGGTGTTCGAAAAACATTTCTAGTTCTTCGTGACGTGGGTATTCACCTTCAGCTTGCGGTACATAATTTTGTTTTTGCTGCTCAAGAAAAGCCACTCGTATTTCGTAGGCAATAGTCTGTACTGCCATCGCCAGATTCAATGAGCTATATTCTGGGTTGGCTGGAATGCAAACATGATAATGGCAAAGCTGTAACTCGTCATTTGTTAGACCAGTACGCTCGCGTCCAAACACAATAGCCACTTGGCTTTGTTGTCCTTCAGTCGCGCATTTTTCACCACATTCTCTTGGCTCAAGCATTGGCCACTCGAGAGTACGTGAACGAGCGCTAGAACCAACAACTAAAGCACAATCTTTTACTGCATCTTCTAATGTTTCAACGACAGTTGCGTTAAGTGCTATATCACTCGCACCCGCGGCTAACGCAATAGCTTGTCCATCAACCTCACACCCTGGTGCAACTAACACCATATTGTCCAATCCCATGACTTTCATGGCTCGCGCTGCTGAACCAATGTTTCCAGAATGAGATGTACCAACAAGAACAACTTTGACGTTGTTGAGCATGAGCAATTACCTAAACGAAATAAAGTGGCGAGATATTATCACAACGTAGAAAAAAATGGTTAAAGTGATTCATATATGCTTGCCAATAGTGCAACAATTAACCACTTCCATTTGTGGTTTATTCTGTTATACTTCGCGGCGTTTTTCTGTTCTTTAACATCCGTTGGGAAATCCTCTATGCATCCTATGCTTAATATCGCTATTCGTGCGGCACGAAAAGCTGGCAATCACATTGCTAAATCACTTGAAAATGTTGAGAAGATCGAATCTACTCAAAAAGGCACGAACGACTTTGTTACTAACGTAGACAAAGAAGCAGAAGCACTTATCATTGATACAATCAAAGCGTCTTACCCAGACCACTGTATCATTGCTGAAGAAAACGGCGTTATCGAAGGCAAAGATAAAGAAGTGCAATGGATTATCGACCCACTGGATGGCACCTCTAACTTCATTAAAGGTCTACCACACTTCTCTGTTTCTATCGCGGTTCGTTTTAGAGGCAAAACTGAAGTAGCTTGTGTATACGACCCAATGCAAAACGAGCTATTCACTGCACAACGTGGTGGTGGCGCTCAGCTAAATAACGCACGTATCCGTGTTAAACAACTAAAAGATATGCAAGGTACTATTCTTGCGACAGGTTTCCCATACAAACAAAAACAGCACTCTGAATCTTACTTCAAGATCCTTTCTGCTCTATTTGTTGACTGCGCCGATTTCCGTCGTACAGGTTCTGCAGCGCTTGACCTATGTTACGTAGCGGCTGGTCGTGTTGATGGTTTCTTCGAGCTTGGTCTAAAGCCTTGGGATATCGCGGCTGGTGAGCTTATCGCTCGTGAAGCAGGTGCTATCGTAACGGATTTTGCTGGCGGCACAGAATACATGAAATCTGGTAACGTTGTCGCGTCAAGCGCACGTGGTGTAAAAGGCATTCTTAAGCATGTTCGTGAAAACGGCAATGCTGCAATGCTAAAATAATAGCTACCGTCACAGCTGATTATTAAAAAGCCCCCCGCTCATAGAGCGGGGGGCTTTTTTTTGTTTTAACTAATTCGTGTAAATCTAAACGTTTGTAACTTTTGTTCTTTACCTTCGATATGAGCATAGCTGTCAATTAACCATATTTGGTTGCCGACAAAGCTAAGCTCCAATCGAACATCAGATGATGAGACGTCGGCATAGATAACATCATCAACATTAGTTGGATAAAATGAGACTTTATTGCCTCCAACTGCTTCACCAATAAAATCAACAGAAACATTTTTAGACTGATTATCAACTCTCATTTGATATCCATCTTTGTTGTCATAGCTAAATGATGCATCCAGTTGAAGCCCTTGCTCATTTGCAATGATCACGTTAGCACTAGAGAGTGATGCAAGAGATCCATTTGCGGTAATTTTACTATGTTCGGTGGTGAGAATATGACTTTGAATATTCACATTCCAAACACCCACAAAATTTTCTAGCTGCTGCCAACTATGATTTTTATCAGCATTCTTCCCGCTGCCAATTGTTGCTAATGCGTCATTGCGACTATCATAACGAATATTGTCACGGTTACTCTGCAAGTCCAGACTCGACCCAGCGACACCACCGGCAACCCCACCGGCGATAGCGCCCTTCACCGCTAAGTCAGACTCACCAGTTAACGCACCCATTGTTAGCCCTAACAAAGCCCCACCCATAGCCCCCTGCTTAGTCGCCGCATTAGGATCATCTTCTCCAGGAGTCACACATCCTGCGAGTAAGGGAACAGATATAAGTGATGATAGAATCAGCTTTGCATTAATCTTCATAGAGCACCTCATAACTTAAACTGCTCACATGTTAACCAAGCTCTGTCAGGAGAGATTCAGCGAATGTCAGAGGATATTCAGAGTGAAATATGGAAATGTTTCTAAGTATTAATCGGCTTAGCATATGGCAGGGTTAGAGAGATTCAAGCTCCCAACACGCGCTATTGTGTATCAGCGGGATCCGCTGCTCTGCCAATTCAGGCTGCAACTATGAAATCCAGACGTAAAAAAGCCCCAGTCTTTCGACTGAGGCTTAAATATGGCAGGGGTGGAGAGATTCGAACTCCCAACACGCGCTATTGTGTATCGGCGGGATCCGCTGCTCTGTCAATTCAGGCAGCTACTATGAAATCCAGACGTAAAAAAGCCCCAGTCTTTCGACTGAGGCTTAAATATGGCAGGGGTGGAGAGATTCGAACTCCCAACACGCGG
>Ga0193961_1000414_pt1 | contig 16503 bp, 14 predicted proteins | sample FB_4_MG_FD_140371 | JGI IMG/M metagenome (GOLD analysis project Ga0193961, IMG submission 140371) | Microbial mat bacterial communities from the Broadkill River, Lewes, Delaware, United States - FB_4_MG | ecosystem: Environmental > Aquatic > Freshwater > River > Microbial mats | place: USA...
CTATTTGCGGTGTTTGTCGCTGCCATAGGGCTGATCATGATTTATGAAGTGGTCTACTGGTTGTTCACCAAACTACGTTGGAACGAAGAGACCATAGAAGGGCCAGATTTCTGGGGACGTCAAAAACTTCACCTTTGGAGTGACCTAAGAAAAATCGAGCAAGAGGCCTATCAGGATAAACTACACTTCACTGGTTCGGGTGTTGCGCGCGTCTCGAAATACAGTGCTGGTCATAGCGATATCTTGGAAATTGCAGAGAGTAAGCTGAACAATGCCTGAACTGCCCGAGGTTGAGACCGTGATGCGGGGATTGCAGCCCTCAATGGAGGGGGTGGTGATTGCACAGGCTCATGTGAACCGGCCGGATCTGCGCTGGCCTTTTCCAGAGCGCATGGCTGAGCGGCTGACCGGCGCGCGGGTGACGGCGCTGAGGCGGCGGTCAAAGTACATTCTGGCGGAACTGGACCGGGGTGAGACCCTGCTGGTGCATTTGGGCATGTCGGGGCGGATGACGGTGTCGGGCGATCCTCTGGGGCAGTTTGTGCATGACCACCCACAGGCGGAGAAACATGACCATGTAGTCTTTGATATGGCGAACGGCGCGCGAGTGACCTTTAACGATCCGCGCCGCTTTGGCGCCATGGATTTGATCGAAACAGCGGGACTGGCAGAGCACAAGCTCCTGAAGGTGCTCGGGCCAGAACCCTTAGGCAATGACTTTCATGAGGACCACCTGATTGCCGCCTTCAAGGGCAAGAACTCACCGGTGAAATCGGCGCTTCTGGATCAGGGAATCATCGCTGGTCTGGGTAACATCTATGTCTGTGAGGCGCTTTTTCGTGCTCAAATTTTGCCCACACGCAAAGCGGGGCAACTCTCGGTTCGTCGCGTTGCCAGCCTGGTTCCGATCATTCGCCAGGTTCTGGAAGACGCCATCAAAGCGGGGGGATCTTCGCTAAAAGATTTCCGCCAAGCCAATGGCGAACTTGGATATTTTCAACACAGCTTTGACGTATATGGCCGCGAGGCAGAGGCCTGTCGGCGACAGGGGTGTGGTGGGACCATTGCCAGAATCACCCAGTCAGGGCGATCCTCTTTCTACTGTGGCAAGTGTCAAAGATAGCTTGAATGCGATGTTTGTCGTGGTAATGACTCGGTTCTGAACGGAACAATGAAAGCATCAATTATGGCCTATGAGACGATCAACGTCGATGTGCAGGACCACGTTTGCCTTATCAAACTGCATCGCCCCGAGGCGTTGAACGCGCTCAATGCAGCGCTCGTGAGTGAGCTTTGCACAGCCCTGGAAGAAGCCGACGCCAGCGACAAGGTGCGCTGCATCGTGCTGACCGGTTCGGAAAAGGCCTTTGCCGCGGGCGCTGACATCAAAGAGATGTCAGAGATGAGCTTCACCGATGTCTATACCAACAACCTCTTTGCGCAGGTCAATGATCGCATCATTGCCATCCGCAAGCCCATCATCGCGGCTGTGGCCGGTTATGCGCTGGGCGGCGGCTGTGAATTGGCGATGTTGTGCGATTTTGTCATCGCGGCGGAAACCGCAAAGTTTGGCCAGCCAGAGATCAATCTGGGCGTTGTCGCGGGTATCGGTGGTACACAGCGTCTGACACGATTTGTAGGTAAGTCCAAATCCATGGATATGAACCTCACGGGTCGTTTCATGGGCGCCGAGGAAGCGGAGCGCGCTGGCCTGGTGTCGCGGGTCGTGCCTGCCAAAAAGCTGATCGAAGAGGCCATGGGCGCGGCGCATAAAATTGCCGAAAAATCCCAGCTGACCGTCATGGCTGTCAAGGAAACGGTCAACCGCAGCTACGAGCTGCCGCTAAGCGAAGGCATGTTGTTTGAACGCCGGGTGTTCCACTCGATGTTTGCAACTGAGGATCAGAAAGAGGGCATGGCGGCCTTCCTGGAGAAACGCGAAGCTCAGTTCCGCGATAAGTAACCTTCTGGGGTTTGCCCCAATGCCAGGGCCTTGCGTTTGTTTGGTCCTGGCGGCTTTTCAGCGGTATGGCTGCCGTTGCAAGGCGTAAGATCAGGTCTTTAGGCAAATGGCTTGCATATTGCCGTCCGCCGCATTAAAGACCGCAGCCATACATGCGCGTGCAGCCCGCTTGGCTAGAATCACTCCGAGATCCGATCCGGGTTTGGCTGGCCTGCGCCGATATACACATACGAACCCGAAGATAAGGTCACAGAGACATGGCAAATAGCCCCCAAGCAAAAAAACGCGCCCGTCAGAACGAAAAGCGTTTTGCAGTAAACAAAGCCCGCCGTTCGCGCATCCGCACCTTCCTGCGTAAAGTTGAAGAAGCCATCGAATCCGGCAACAAAGAAGATGCAGCCGCTGCTCTGCGCCTCGCCGCGCCTGAGCTGATGCGTGGTGTGACCAAAGGCGTCTACCACAAGAACACCGCATCGCGGAAAGTGTCCCGTCTGACCGCACGAGTCAAAGCGCTGGGTTGATTCTCGGACGTAATTTCCGCGCAAGCAGGAAATTGAAAATTTTAAAGGCGTCGCATTTTTGCGGCGTCTTTTTATTTTGTCCTTATCTGACTAAGGCCTGCTGCAACTGCGAGAGATTCTTTCTGGGCAAAGCGTGAGTCAACATCATAGTTTGATTGCCGCTGCCCCTCGCAAATTGCTACCACATGTACAGCGATTCACTCGCTGGGGGGACAGGCTGCTCACGGTAATCTTGACGGGCATCAAGGTTACTGACGCTGCAGGAAGTTACGAAAGGCTATATTCGCCTAACGGCTTCTGTGCCTTGCTGTACTGGATTTTCCAGTCAGCAGCCTCGTTCCCATCTGTGTGCAGAAACGGTTTTTTTGTATCAATATAGAGCCACCGCGTTTTGGTGTTTTTGTTTGGACGATCCGTTGCCCCGCAGGGGAGTGCGGTCAGGAATACCCTGTCCGCAAACGCAGAAGCTATGTGTGAAGAGCAGCTCTGATAAGGGGCGCAAAGAAATGATAGGCGAAAGATAAACAGGCCGCTGCTTGTTTTTGGGGATGCATGAGGCGCAGCATGACGGAAGAAAAATGGGGACAGCTCAGAACACGGCTTTTGAAGACTGTTGGCCAGAACAATTTTACGACCTGGATTGAACCACTTGAGTTTAATTCAGTTGACGACGGTGTGGCCGTATTTCACGTGCCAACAAACTTTATGGGCAACTATGTGAGCCAGAACTTTGCAGATTTGATTCTGCATGAGTTCAGTCTGTCTGGCGAGCCAGTTCAACGCCTGGCCTTCCGGGTCGCTGCCAATTCGCCTGCCCGCCCGGTGCGCCAGGTTGAACAGCCCGCAGAGCCATTTGCCGAGATGCAAGAGACGGGAAATACTGGCGCGAGCACAGGTATGTCCTTGTCTGACAAAGCAGCGGCTGCTGCACCGATGGATACCCTGCAAGCGGCTCCTTTGGACCCCCGCTTCACCTTTGACAACTTTGTTGTTGGCAAGCCCAATGAGTTGGCCCATGCCGCCGCACGTCGCGTGGCTGAGGGCGGTCCAGTGACGTTCAACCCTCTGGTGCTCTATGGTGGCGTCGGTCTGGGGAAAACCCACCTGATGCATGCTATTGCCTGGGAAATCACTGTTCAGAATCCGAGCCTGAACGTGCTTTACCTGTCTGCTGAACAGTTCATGTATCGCTTTGTGCAGGCTCTGCGTGAACGCAAAATGATGGATTTTAAGCACCTGTTCCGCTCGGTTGATGTGCTGATGGTAGATGACGTGCAATTCATCGCTGGAAAGGATTCCACTCAGGAAGAATTCTTCCATACCTTCAACGCACTAGTGGATCAGAACAAGCAGATCATTATCTCTGCCGACCGCGCCCCAGGCGAGATCAAGGATCTGGAAGACCGGGTGAAATCGCGCTTGCAATGTGGCCTGGTGGTGGATCTGCACCCAACAGACTATGAACTGCGTCTGGGTATTCTGCAGACTAAGGTGCAGCTGCAGCAACAGACCTATCCCGATTTGGAAATCGCTGATGGGGTACTGGAGTTCCTGGCGCACCGCATCTCCACCAATGTGCGCGTGCTCGAAGGGGCACTGACTCGGCTGTTTGCCTTTGCCTCGCTGGTGGGGCGTGAAATCGATATGGATCTGACCCAGGATTGTCTGGCTGATGTGTTGCGCGCCTCTGAGCGCAAAATCACCGTAGAGGAAATCCAGCGCAAGGTGTCGGAGTATTATAATATCCGGATGTCCGATATCATTGGCCCCAAGCGTCTGCGCTCCTATGCGCGGCCGCGTCAGGTCGCAATGTATCTGTGCAAAAAACTCACAAGCCGCAGCCTGCCAGAGATTGGCCGCCGTTTTGGTGGTCGCGACGATACAACCGTCATGCATGGTGTGCGCCGGATTGAAGAGTTGAAATCAACAGATGGGCAAATCGCTGAAGATGTGGAAATGCTGCGCCGGTCGCTTGAATCCTGATCCGGTACCACTGTCGCATTGATTGTATACGGCCCTGGATTTCCAGGGCCGTTTTTTTTGGCTATTTGCGGGGCTAGGCCGTGATCGTCTGGTTCCCTGGCAACGATTGGGCGGGTTTGACGCTGTTGTGGGATCTGGCCTCTTGACGCTACTGGGATTCCCCTGGAAAACTCAATAAAAAGCCTTGTGCATGAGGGGCAAACCGCTACTTTGCTGGTCCCGAGTATTGCTTTTTCATTGGCTGGGCAGCAGCCCTCAGTTATGGCACGGCAACTCTGACAGAACGGGCGCGACGAAGAGGAAAGCGACATGAAGATCAGCATCGAACGCGGCACACTCCTGAAGGCGGTTGCGCAGGCCCAATCAGTGGTCGAGCGTAGAAATACCATTCCGATCCTGGCCAATGTTCTGATCGAGGCCGAAGGTGACGTGGCTCAGTTCCGTGCCACCGATCTTGATATCGAAGTGGTCGACAAGGCGCCTGCGCAGGTTGAGCGCGCGGGGGCCACAACTGTTGCCGCCACGACGTTGCATGAGATCGTGCGCAAACTTCCCGATGGTGCTCTGGTGACACTGACTGCGGATGCGGCAACAGGCCGTCTGACGGTCGAGGCTGGGCGCTCGAATTTCTCCCTGGCGACCCTGCCACGCGAAGATTTCCCGGTTATGGCGAGCTCGGAATATCATTCGAACTTTACCGCCAATGCGGCCATGCTGCGTCGGCTTTTTGATAAGTCCAAGTTTGCCATCTCCACCGAAGAGACCCGCTATTACCTGAATGGGGTATATATGCATGTCTCGGATGCGGCGGAGGGCGGCAAGGTGCTGCGCTGTGTGGCCACCGATGGACACCGTTTGGCCCGGATTGACGCGTCGCTGCCAGTTGGGGCCGAGGACATGCCAGGCGTGATCGTGCCGCGTAAAACCGTGGGCGAGATGCGCAAGTTGCTGGATGATGACGAGATGGATATTGCGGTCTCGGTGTCTGAGACCAAGGTGCGGTTCGCCACCCCTAATATCACCCTGACCTCCAAGGTTATTGATGGCACATTCCCTGATTACACGCGGGTCATTCCGGCGGGCAATACCCGTCGTTTGGAAGTAGATGCGGATGAGTTCGCCCGTGCTGTGGATCGTGTTGCCACTGTTTCTTCCGAGCGGTCGCGCGCGGTGAAACTGCAGCTGGAAGAGGATCGTCTGATCCTGTCGGTTAATGCGCCGGACAGCGGTGCGGCTGAAGAAGAGCTGGCAGTGGCCTATGCGGATGAGCGTTTGGAGATAGGTTTTAACGCCAAATATCTGTTGGAAATTGCCAATCAGGTTGACCGCGAAAACGCTGTCTTTATGTTCAATTCCTCTGGCGATCCGACCTTGATGCGCGAAGGCAGTGATGAAAGCGCGGTCTATGTTGTTATGCCGATGCGCGTATAATTGGTGGTTTGCGGCTGCGCCGTGTAGCAAAAGGCGCGCCCATTCATGTTGGCCTTAACTGAATTGACTTTGTCCCACTTCCGCTCGCATCTGCGGGCGGAACTGCATTTGGATGGGCGCCCCGTGGCCATTCATGGCAACAATGGCGCTGGTAAGACCAATATCCTGGAAGCTGTTTCACTGTTTTCGCCGGGGCGGGGGCTGCGACGGGCCAGTGCTGCCGATATGGTGCGCCGTCCCGAAGGGCTGGGCTGGAAGTTGAAGGCGGTGTTGCAGGCGCCGGATCAAACCTATGAGATCGAAACCTGGTCAGAAGAGGGTGCTGCGCGCCAGGTTCGGATAGACAATAAGGCCTCGAACCAGATCGCCCTGGGGCAGATCTGCCGGGTGGTCTGGCTGGTACCGGTGATGGACCGCTTGTGGGTGGAGGCCGCTGAGGGGCGTCGACGGTTCCTGGACCGAATAGCCTTGAGCTTTGATCCCAGTCACGCGGAAGCGACGCTGACCTACGAAAAGGCCATGCGCGAGCGTAACAGGTTGCTGAAAGAACAGGTGCGTGATGCTGCCTGGTATCGGGTGGTCGAGGCGCAGATGGGGGCGGCTGGCCATCGTATTCATACAGCGCGATGCTCTGCTGTTCAGCGGCTGATTGAAGCGCAAGACAAGGCTGAGACTGCATTTCCAACCGCACATCTGGATCTGGTTCAGTCTGAGGGTGAGATGCCACAGAGCGAAGCGGATCTGGTGCAGGCCCTGGCAGAGGGGCGGATGCGGGACATGAAGGTTGGAAGGAGCCTCGTTGGGCCGCACCGAAGTGATTTGATTGGCACCTATGTGCACAAAGGGATTGCCGCCAAGGAATGCTCTACAGGGGAACAAAAGGCGCTATTGGTTTCTCTCATTCTGGCCAATGCGCGGGCTTTGACTGCCAGCGAGGGGGCGCCGCCTATCTTGCTGTTGGACGAGGTCGCGGCCCATTTGGATGCCGGACGTCGGGCGGCCCTTTATGATGAAATCTGTGCGCTTGGGGCCCAGGCCTGGATGACGGGCACGGGGGCCGAGCTCTTTGCGGAACTGGGCACACGTGCCCAGGTTCTGGAGGTGGGAGACATGGAAGGAATTTCACAGGTGGTAAGCAGATGACTGATGCGGTGAGTGCCGGAATGCGGGATCTCATTCAGGCAAAGCTGAAAGAGATCGAGGCTGAGGAAGGCCTGCGTATCCTGTTTGCGGCGGAATCCGGGTCACGCGCCTGGGGGTTTCATTCGCCAGACAGCGATTATGATGTGCGCTTTGTTTACAGCCGACCGGTGTCCTGGCATCTGCGCCTGGATGGCAAACGAGACGTTGTTGAATACCCGATTGATGATGAGTTGGACCTGTCTGGCTGGGAGCTGGGCAAGGCGCTGAAACTGGCCTGTAATTCCAATGCCGTGATTGCGGAATGGTTGCAGTCACCAATCGTCTATATGGCAAACCAAGAGGCGGTCTCTGCCCTACGCAGCTTTTGTGACGGGGTGCTCGATCGACGAGCGGTGACCTGGCATTATCTGCAGCTAATGGAGCGCCAGCAGACACGCTTGCTGGCGCCTGGCGGTGGCAGGCGGCTAAAGCGCTACTTCTATATCCTGCGACCGGCCTTGGCCCTGCGATGGATGCGGCTGCAACAGGCGCCCGTGCCGCCGATGAACATGCAAGAGCTCATGCTGGGCTGCCACTTGGAGGGGGGACTCACAGCGCAGATTGACGCCTTGACCCGTCGCAAGGCTGAGCTGAGAGAGAAAGCAGAAGAGATTGCGGAGACGCCGTTGATTGATGCCCTGATTTCGCTGGAGAGTCAGACAGCAAAAGACTGGTTGCAGGCCACATCTGGTCAACGTCGCAAGGCGGACTGGCAGGCTGCAAATGAACTGCATCTGCGGTTCAGTTCGCAGGGTTAGTCGGCTGTTTTTCTGGTAAATCTTGGATAAGCCTGATCCCTCAATTGCACGCGTTGTGCGCTTCTGGGTCTTGGATTTGAGGGGATGCGCGCGGCCCACGACAGGGTGTTGTTTCAGGCTAAGAAAAAGCCCCTGTGTGGGTGACATTAGGGGTCAAATTGCGTATAAAATCTGAAAGTTAAAACAGGAAGTCGCGAATGTCTGATAACGAACAGAGCCCAGCCGAATATGGTGCAGATTCCATTAAGGTTCTCAAAGGGTTGGAGGCAGTTCGCAAACGTCCTGGAATGTATATCGGCGACACCGATGATGGCTCTGGGCTGCACCACATGGTCTACGAGGTGGTGGACAACGGAATTGATGAGGCGCTGGCCAAACATGCCGACCACGTTCGGGTGACAATTCACGCTGACAGCTCGGTTTCGGTCTATGATAATGGGCGCGGTATTCCGGTTGGCATCCACGAGGAAGAAGGCGTTTCGGCAGCCGAAGTCATCATGACCCAGCTGCACGCGGGTGGCAAATTTGACAGCAACTCCTATAAGGTTTCCGGCGGTCTGCACGGGGTGGGTGTTTCGGTAGTAAACGCCCTGTCCGATTGGTTGGAACTGCGGATCTGGCGTGAAGGCAAAGAGCATGTTGCACGGTTTGAACGTGGCGACACTGCAGAGCATCTGAAAGTTGTCGGCGATTGTGGTGATCAGACGGGCACCGAAGTGCGCTTCATGGCGTCTACCGACACGTTTTCGAACCTGGAATACTCGTTTGAGACTTTGGAAAAGCGCCTTCGTGAGCTGGCCTTCCTGAATTCTGGGGTCAAGATCATTCTGGCGGATGAGCGTCCCGCTGAACGGCTGGAATCTGAGCTGTTCTATGAGGGCGGTGTCAAAGAGTTTGTGAAATATCTGGACCGGTCGAAAACGCCTGTGATGGATTCACCCGTCTACATTACCGGTGAAAAGGATGATATCGGTGTTGAAGTGGCGATGTGGTGGAACGACAGCTACCATGAATCGGTGTTGCCCTTTACTAACAACATCCCACAGCGCGACGGTGGTACCCATTTGGCGGGGTTCCGCGGGGCGTTGACCCGCACCATCAACAACTATGCCCAGTCCAGCGGTATCGCCAAAAAGGAGAAGGTCTCCTTTACTGGTGATGACGCCCGCGAAGGTCTGACCTGTGTCCTGTCCGTCAAAGTGCCAGATCCAAAATTCTCCAGCCAGACCAAGGATAAACTGGTCTCCTCCGAGGTGCGCCCGGTTGTTGAAAGCCTGGTGAATGAAAAACTGGCGGAGTGGTTTGAGGAAAACCCCAATCAGGCCAAACAGATCGTTGGCAAGGTTGTCGAGGCAGCCCTGGCCCGCGAGGCCGCCCGCAAAGCGCGTGAGCTGACCCGTCGGAAGAATCCGATGGACCTCAACTTCCTCAGCTCCAAGCTGAAAGACTGTTCGGACAAAGATCCGGTCAATACCGAAATCTTCCTGGTGGAGGGTGATTCAGCAGGTGGTTCTGCCCAAACCGGGCGGGACCGGAAGACGCAGGCGATCCTGCCGTTGAAGGGTAAGATCCTGAACGTGGAGCGGGCCCGTTTTGACCGGATGCTGGGCAGCCAGGAAATTGGCAATATGGTAATGGCACTGGGAACCGGTATTGGCCGCGATGAGTTCAACATCGACAAGCTGCGTTACCACAAGATCGTCATCATGACCGATGCGGATGTTGATGGTGCCCATATCCGAACCTTGTTGTTGACCTTCTTCTATCGTCAGATGCCAGAGCTGATCGAAGGCGGCTATCTCTATATCGCCCAGCCTCCACTCTACAAAGTCGCCCGCGGCAAGTCCGAAGTCTATTTGAAAGACCAGGCAGAAATGGACGACTATCTGGTCAACCAGGGCGTCGAAGGCGCCACCCTGAAGCTGGGCTCCGGCGAAGAGCTGGTTGGCAAGGATCTCATCCGGGTTGTCGATGAGGCACGGCAGTTGAAACGGGTTCTGGATGCTTTCCCGACCCATTATCCACGCCATATCCTGGAGCAGGCCGCTGTGGCCGGCGCCTTTGTGCCCGGTGCTGTTGATGCCGATCTGCAGGGCGTTGCTGACCGGGTTGCGGCACGGCTTGATCTCATTGCGCTGGAATATGAAAAGGGTTGGCAGGGTCGTATCACCCAGGATCACGGCATTCGTCTGGCCCGCATCCTGCGCGGCGTCGAAGAAGTGCGCACCCTGGACGGCCCCATGCTGCGGTCCGGTGAAGCGCGTAAAACGGGCAGTTTTACCAAAAGCTTGCAGGAAATTTACCGGACCTCCGGCCAGTTGGTCCGCCGCGACCGTGCGCAGGCGATCCATGGCCCGCTTGATCTGCTAAAGGCGATCATGGAGGAGGGCGAAAAGGGCCTGTCGCTGCAGCGCTACAAAGGTCTGGGCGAGATGAACCCCGATCAGCTGTGGGAAACCACCCTGGACCCGGATGCCCGCACCCTGTTGCAAGTACGTGTCGATGATTTGGTGGGGGCTGATGATCTCTTTACCAAACTGATGGGCGATGTGGTTGAACCCCGCCGGGAGTTCATTCAGAAAAATGCTCTGAGCGTTGAAAACCTGGATTTCTAGTCCCTTTCTATGCGGTGCAGATACCGCGGCCCAGTTCCGGGGTATCTGCTGAGGAGCCTGCCATGATCACCACCCGTCTGCATGGTCGTCTTGGCAACCAGATGTTCCAATATGCCGCTGCCCGCGCCCTGGCGCATCGTCTGGGCTGTGGCGTCGCATTGGATGGCCGCGGAGCTGAACTGCGCGGCGAAGGGGTTTTGACGCGTGTCTTTGACCTGCCCCTTAGCGCCGCCCCCAAGCTACCCCCATTAAAGCAGCATGCACCTTTGCGTTATGGGCTGTGGCGTGGCCTTGGCCTGGCGCCTCGGTTTCGCCGCGAACGCGGGCTTGGCTATAATCCGGCTTTTGAGACCTGGGAGGACGGCTGTTATCTGCATGGCTATTGGCAAAGTGAAAGGTACTTTGCTGAGATCGCTGATCTGATCCGAACAGATTTTACTTTTCCTGACTTCAGCAATCGCCAAAACGCCGAAATGGCGGCGCGGATTATCGAGGATAACGCGATTTCCCTGCATGTGCGGCGCGGAGACTATGTCGCGCTTTCGGCCCATGTGCTCTGTGATCAGGCCTATTATGAGGCCGCACTGACCCGCCTTCTGGAGGGTTTGCCACAAGATGCCCCCACTGTTTATGTCTTCTCAGATGATCCTGACTGGGCTAAGGCCAACCTCCCTCTGCCTTGCAAAAAGGTGGTTGTGGATTTCAACGGACCGGACACCGATTTTGAGGATATGCGCCTCATGACTCTGTGCAGACACAATATTATTGGTAATAGCTCGTTTTCCTGGTGGGCTGCCTGGTTGAACGCCAATCCGCAAAAGCGTGTTGCAGGGCCGGCCAACTGGTTTGGCGACCCCAAGCTCAGCAATCCTGATATTCTGCCGTCGCAGTGGCTGAAAGTGGCGCCCTGATCTGGCGGGGCTGCTGGCAAAGCTGAGGCCGCTTCTAAAACGGTGCTTTGACGCGGAACTTGATCGATTCACCACTGTCCGGGTGTTTAATCCTCAATTCCTCTGAATGCAGCATCATCCGGGAATACTCTCGATCCTCTCCAGTGGCATACAGCGGATCGCCGAGGATCGCATGACCCAGTGCCATCATATGCACCCTAAGCTGATGCGTGCGACCGGTCTTTGGCGTCAATCTCACACGGGTTTCACCCTCGCCGTATTTCACCACGCGGAAGTCCGTTAGGGCGGGTTTTCCAGTGTCATGGCAGACCATCTGCCGGGGGCGATTAGGCCAGTCCACGATAAGCGGCAAGTCTACTTCGCCTGTACGGGGCTCCAAATGACCCGCAAGGCGCGCGACATAGACCTTGCGGGTTGTGCGCTTTTCAAACTGCATCGACAGATGCCGCTGCGCATGTGCTGTCACCCCAAAGACCATAACCCCGGATGTGTCCCGGTCTAGCCGATGCACCAGCAGGACCTCGGGAAAGGCGGTTTGCACCCGGCTCAGCAGGCAGTCGGCCAGATGTTCGCCACGACCGGGCACACTTAGCAGGCCCGCGGGTTTGTTCACCACCAAGATTTGGGCGTCATGATGCAGGATCTCCAATGGGTCCTGCGGCGGGGTATAGTCACTTGAAACTGCCATGTGTGCCTGCCTACTGCGCCTTTTGCTCCCCTGCAAGTTCCCGCAACGTCGCGCTTGCTGTGATAGGGGAGGAAACGCAGAGTTCAGCCTAGCAATTATAAAAAGACGTTCAGGGAGAGAGACCATGCATCCAACCATTACCCGCATGCAGGAAGTTGTTGCCAAAGGCGAAGAAGAAGCCATCCACGCGCTGTTGGCCGAAGATGTGACCTTCCTGCCGCCCACCTATTGGAAAACCTGGACTGGCCGGGCGCCGGTTGCCGCTGTTCTTGGGCATGTCGGCCAGATCTTCTCTGAATTCCGCTATCGCCGTATCATGGGTGAGGGCAAGGATTGGGCGCTGGAATTTCAATGTAAAGTTGGCGAGTTAGACACTGTTGGTGTCGATCTGATCACCCTGAATGATGCGGGTTTGATCCAGAATTTTGAGGTGGTGATGCGTCCACATAAAACCATTGGCGCCCTGCGCGATGCCATCAATGCCAGGGTGATGACTGACGCGCGTTTCCTCGAATTTCGCAAAGCCCTGACCTGACGCCCCGGATGGCACAGATGAGGCCGCCAAGGGCAGCTATGCCCTTGATGCCCCGGTCTATATTCTAGGCTTGGGCCTTGGGGTTTTGACGCAACTGTCGGATCAGCGGAATTGAATAGATCACCAAGGCTGCCCAGATCATTGGGAAGGCGATCATCCTTGCGCGACCAAATTCTTCTCCAAAGACAAAAACCGCGATCAGGAAAATCATCGTCGGTGCGATATATTGTAGGATCCCGATCGTCGAAAGTCTGAGCAGCTTGGCACCATTGGCATAGACAATAAGTGGCACCGCGGTCACCAATCCGCAGCCCATAAGCAGCCAGATATCCACGCCCTGAAAATGGGTGCCTCCCGTCGCCGACATATAGGCCAGATAGCCCAGCGCGGGTGGTGTAAGGATCAGGACCTCAAGCATAAAGCCCTGATTAGGGCCAACCGGCAGCTGTTTCTTGAAGAAAGCATAAAAGCCCCAGCTGAGCGTCAATGCAATTGCGACCCAGGGAAGTCGCCCGGCTTCAATGGTCAGGACCACCACAGCGGCTGCGGCCAGGCCAATGGCGAGCAGTTGTGTTGGCGTCAGCCGCTCTCGCAGTAAAACGGCCCCCAGCGCAATGCTGAACAGCGGGTTGATGTAATAACCAAGAGCTGCATCCAGGGCGTGGCCGGTGGCAATAGACCAAACGTAAATGCCCCAATTCACCGATATAAGTGCGGCTGTGACGCAGGCCATTCCCAACGTGCGCGGGCTCTTGAGCGCGGCGCGTAGCTCTTTGGTGCGGCCCATGATCACCAAGAGCAACCCCGCCACTGGTACTGACCAAAGCACCCGATGCGCCACCACCTCAGCAGCGGGAATATGCGCCACCAGTTTCATGTAAAGCGGCAGAAATCCCCAAAGCACGTAGGCTGAAATGGCAAAGGCTAACCCCTGCGGTGTATCGATATTCTCGCGCGGCATTTGCGTCATCTCGGGTCTCCTCTGACGCGTCTTTATGACAGGTCAGGCCAAAAGAAGAAGCACAGTTTCTGTTAGCGTATCATCACCATTGCTGATGGATCTAACTGCGCCCGCGCCAGACTCGTCAGCGGCTTTCTTCCTGCGCGCGGTTTAATTCGGTTAGCTGTGCGGCGGCCTGTTGCAGGGGGGCGAGAAATTCCAGGATCTCACTCAGCCCCCGTCTTTGAACCGGCGCATGAACCGACAAGGTTGCCATCAGCCGGCCTTGGGGGTCCAGGATCGGCACGGCAATTGCAGCCATTCCGGTCATGAATTCCTCGTCATCTGTTGCATACCCGCGCGCACGGGTCTTTTGCAACTCCGCGCGCAGCGTATCGGGGTCAGTTATTGTCCGCTCGGTCTGTGGCTCTAGGGTACGCGCAGATAGCACACTGTTGAGGGTCGCAGGCCGCAGAGTCGACAGATACATCTTACCGCTTGCGGTACAATGAAACGGCACTTGAGTGCCTATTGGCAATTGGATCCGCAGAGGCCATTTGGTCTCAACCCGGTCCAGATAGGTCATGCCTTCGCGATCTGGGGTGGCCAGATTGCAGGTCTCACCGATTTCTTCTGCTACCGCCCTGAGAATTGTCAATCGCGCCGTGCGCAGATGTTCGGATGAGATAGTGTTCACCGCAAGCGACCGTAGCCGGGAGCCGGGCCCGTAGGAGCGACCATCAAGATCGCGCTGTAAGAACCCCTCTTCCTCCGCCGTTTGCAGCAACCGGTGCAGGGTGGGTTTGGGCAGCCCCAGGGTCTCAACCAGTTCTGCCGGTTTTATCGCAACACCACGGCGCGCGACCTCCTCTATGATCAGCAGCAATCTCAAGTTGGTTGGAATCTGCGTCTCTTTGGCGGAGGTCGGCTCGTGGGGCATGGTACTACATCTATCTGTTGGGCAGCAGGATCAGTGCGAGGTCAGGCACCAGGGCAACCAGTATCCAGACGCTAATCAATGCCGCAAGGTAGGGCACGGTATAGCGCAGCAGGCGGAAGTAGGGAACGCCCGTTACGCCTGATGCGACATAGAGGTTGAGCCCATATGGCGGCGTAATAAACCCAATGGAGGCCCCCACCAGGAAGATCACCGAAAAATGGATCGGATCAATCCCCACTGACGCGGCAATCGGCGCGAGGATCGGCGCTAGGATGATCGTCACGGGCAGGCTTTCCAGTACCATGCCAGAGAAGAAGACAATCACCATCGAGGTAAAGAGTACCGCGTGATAGCCGCCCATTGAGGTGACAAAATCGCCGATGGTTTGCTGTGCCCCCAGCAGCGACAGGATCTGCTGCATCACCACGGAAATGGCAATCAAGGGGGCCAAAATGCCTGTGATCTGGGCTGAACGCACCACCACCGAGGGGATTTGCGGGATGGTAAAGCCTTCAACCACCAACATTTCAGCGTAGGATTTTTCTGATATCGGCTTGTCCTTGCGGGACCCCATGATCCGGTTGAGCGGATAGCTCACCAGCCCGGCGATGACACAAAAGCCCACAGTGACTCCAGCCGCCTCGGTTGGGGAGAATTTGCCGGTGTAGATCCCCCAAAGCACCAATCCGATGGCAAAGAAGCCAAGCCAGGCACCAAAGGCGGTTTTCAGAACCCGGGTCATTTGCAACGGGATCAGATGACCCCAGCCGTTGATCCGGCAGATCACCCAGCAGGCCAGCTGCATGCCAATCACCATCAGCGCACCGGGCAGAATGCCGGCCACAAACAGCTCTGAAATTGGCAGGTTCAGCAGGAAGCCATAGACGATAAAGATGATCGAGGGCGGGATGATAATTCCCACCGTACCACCCGCCGCTGCGGTCGCCGCAGAAAAGCGTTCATCATATCCGCCCTTGACCATTTCAGGGTGCAGCATAGAGCCAATTGTCGCCGTCGTCGCCGAGTTAGAGCCTGAAATGGCCGCAAACAGCCCGCAAGCGCCCAGCGCTGCCATGGCAAGCCCTCCACGCAGCCAACCCAGACAGGCATAGGCAAAATCCGATAATCTCCGGGCAATTCCTGATTGGTTGATCAGATCGCCGGTGAGGATAAACAGCGGCATCGCCAGCAGGGCAAAACCCTTGTTAAACACATTCAGAAGCTCGGCACCCATATTGTCGAGCGTCAGACCCAGAACAAAAGAGCAGCCAATCACCCAATAGGCAATGACCAGCAGAACCGGCACGCCCAGCATGAACAAAAAGGTGACCCCAAGCGAGATCAGCGTGACCCAAGATCCATCTGTCATCAGATATCCCCCCCGATCACAGCCTGTTTGATCAGCGGTGCCCCAGAGCGCCAGTTCGAAACGTCTTCGATCAGGTTTTCAAACACCCGCGCCACCATCAAAACAAAGGACATGGGCGCGGTGATCAGGAACCACCATTGCATGACATTATCGGTGCCCAGAACGATCTGAAAATTTGACGCCGATAGCGCCGTCATCCGCGTTGTTGTCACCAGTACAATCACTGCAAAAATAAACCACAAAACGGCATCCAGCATCAGGCAGGCCATCTGTCCAGCCCGTGGCATCATGGAGCGAAACTCCGCAAAGCTGAGGTGGGTGCGCAGTCGCACGTTAAAGGCGGCACCAAACCAGGCCATGATCATGAACAAAAGCGGAGGAATGGTGGTCGACCAGGGCTGCTGGTTCGAGAAAATGAAGCGATCAATGACGCCCCAGAATATGATAAAGGCAATCGCCAGATAGCTATAAACCATCACCGTGCGTTCAAGGTGCCGGTCCAACCAGGGCAGCAGCTTGTAGATCCACAGCATGATCAACCCGCTGAGCGCGGTGGCAACTGTGCCGAACAGCCAGGCACCTTCGGTTTTGAGCGCATTGCGGATTTCCCAGCTGTCTTGTGATGCAAATGCACGAAATATATCGCCGATCTCTGACCAGAGTCCCA
>Ga0193961_1000416_pt1 | contig 16390 bp, 10 predicted proteins | sample FB_4_MG_FD_140371 | JGI IMG/M metagenome (GOLD analysis project Ga0193961, IMG submission 140371) | Microbial mat bacterial communities from the Broadkill River, Lewes, Delaware, United States - FB_4_MG | ecosystem: Environmental > Aquatic > Freshwater > River > Microbial mats | place: USA...
GCAGAGGCAGCAAATGAGATTAAAGCTTTAGTTGAAAAAGCAAGTGAAAAAGCAAATATTGGTAAAAAAATATCAGATGAAATGATATCTGGCTATACACATTTAAATGAAAGCATTTCTGAAACACTTAAAATCATTACACACATAGAAGTATCTTCAAAAGAGCAATTATCTGGTATTGAACAAATCAATAAAGCTGTGGCATCTCTTGATATTCAAACACAAGAAAATGCAAACATTGCATCCCAAACACATAGTGTAGCAAACCAAACAGACGAGATTGCAAAGATAGTAATATCAAATGCTAATCAAAAAGAGTTTATAGGTAAGGATAGTATAGAAATTTGAGTTTCTAAACCAATAAGTTAAAATTTAACTTATTGGAAGTTTTATTTGAAATGAAGCCCCAGTATAAGTTATGGAGTTATGAGAAAATGTTTTATTTTCGACAGATATTTCTCCATGCATTCCATTCACAATAAGTTTATATGTCATATGTAAACCAAGTCCTGTACCTTGCGATTTATGCTTTGTCGTAAAATATGGTTCAAATACTTTATCAATAACAGTTGGATCTATCCCTTTTGCATTATCTTGTACTGATATGATTACAAAATGATTCTCTAAAGAAGCAGAAATAATAATGAGTTTATCTTGAATACTTTTTTCTTTTAACGCATCTTTTGAATTATTGAAAATATTAATAAAACACTGAGAAAGTTCATTTTCATAACCATTGATTTCGATATCTTTATCTACATTGAGAATTACTTCAATTTCATTTTCTTTTATAGAACCCTCAACAAGATGAATAAAACTATTTAGGTTATTATTGAGATTAAAGATGTTTTTTTCTCTATTACCTTGAATAAAATTTTTAAAATCATCTATAGTTTTTGATAAATATTGAGCATTTTCATTAATCATTTCACATGTTTTATTAAATTGTTCATCAGTTAAAACCCCATATTCTTTTTGCGCTTGCATCCCGGTCACACCAGTTGAAATTACACTTAAAGGTTGTCTCCATTGATGAGCAATATTTCCTATCATCTCTCCCATACTAGCCATTTTAGATTGTGCATCAAGTATTTTATCTTTTTCTCTATTTTGGTAGATAGCGTCCTCTATACGCTTTTCTAAATTTAAATTTAGTTCTTTTAACTCCCGTGTTTTTTGTTGTACTAAATATTGTAAATTAGAATTGGTTTTTTTTAAAAGATATTGACGATAAAATAATAATATTGCTAAGATAAATATAATAATGAAAATATTTTTTAATATTTTAGTATTAAAAAAAGATTCTTCATTATTTGTCCAAAATTTTAAAATATCTCGGTGTTCTTTTACGCTTATGTTATTTAATGCTTTATTTAAAATATCTCTTAATATTAAATTATCATCTCTTACTGCTATGGATAGTTGATACACGATATTTGAATAACCGGCGATTTGAAGATTGTCAAGTTGATATTTTTGGATTATATTTGTAGCAACAGGTAATGTTGCAATTGTAAAATAAGTAGTACCATTATTAACAAACTGGAAAGATTCATTGATGCTATTTGTAACAACTAATTTATTATTAGGATAGTCTTTTTTCATTTTGTGTATTAGACCACTTCCTCGTTGTCTAGACCAACTTTGATCAATAATATCAGATAAACCATTTACTAAAGGTTTATCTTTTGCTGTAAAAATGGCAAGAGGAAGTTTTAAATAAGGTTGTGTAAAAATTGCATATTTTTCTCTTTGTTCTGTTTTTATTGCAGCTGGTAAGATATCACATTTTTTTTCTTTTAAATATTGTTGTGATTGAGTCCAAGAACTTGTTGGTATAGTTTGGAATCTAATATGAAGATTTTTTTCAATCTTATGAATTGTATCTATTGCAATACCTGCCATTCTTGTCATATCTCCATGTTCCGCAAATTCAATTGGTTCCCAATTTGGATTATTACACATTCTGATTATTTTGTTGTTTTTTAAATATTCTTTTTCTTTTGAACTATAAATTTGTGATAATTTTTTTCTTGAAATATCTTGAGATAACCATTTTCTTTTTAAACTCTCAATCTCCTCTTGACTAATACTATTAATCCCTTTTTCTAAAATAGAATGTAAGGTTTTATTATTTTTCATTGTTCCTAAGTGTAAATTTGAACGCATATAAACATTATTTGGAATTCTTGCATATTTTATAGATAAAGAGTTTTGTGCTAATAGAAATTTAGCAACTGCAAAATTTTCAACGGTTGCTGTTACTTCCCCATTTATAACAGAGGTAATAGTATCATAAGCATTATTTACAAGTTTTAGCTTTATTTTAGGATGATTTTTTTCTAAGTATTGATGAGAAAACGAATCTTTCTGAACGGCTACTTTTTTGTTTGAAAGGTCATCTAAAAGATAAATAGATTCATCATTTGTAAAAATAGCTTTTGTTGAAACTGCATAAGGTGTAGTGAAATCCATAAATTTCATTCGTTTTTCATTTTTTACAATATTTAGCATAACATCAATATCATTGTCTTTAAATTGTTTCATAAATTGTGACCAACTATCACCTTGAATATAATTTGTTTTTATATTAAGCTTGGAAGCTAAAAGATTCATATAATCTATTGAAAAACCTTGTGCTTGATTATTTTTAATAAAATTATATGGAGGCCAGTTTTGTTCATTATGAATAGAAATTGTATTGTTTCTGTCTTTTAGGTATTGTCTTTCTCCTGAAGTTAATTGTATTAATGATTGTTTTCTATCAAAAATAAAACTATCCAAATCAATAGAGTTTGTTGTTAATCCCATTACATGATAAATGTCGTAAATCCGTTGTATTTTATTTTTATTAATATTTCCAAGATATTTTGTATTTCTATAAGCTAATTTTTTTAATGTTTGTGCTTCGTAAAGCAGTTCATCTTTTGTTTTCTTTTGGCTATTATATTTTTTTAATATAAGCTCTACTGTTTCCTCTATATTGTCAAATGCATATTCCCAACCTCGTATAGAGGCATTTGTAAAATTAGATGTTCTTTGTTTATGTTTAGTTGCTTCTAATTCACTTGTAAATAAAATATCATCATAAAAATCAAAATCAAAATCTTTAGGATGAAATATATTATATTCAATCCCCTTTTTTCTAAGAGCATATTCTTGATTTGATGTGTATATTGTAATAATATCAGTTTTATTTTTGATAAAGTTGTCCAACTTATTTGAACCTATATTTATGTTTAAATCATTTCTTGAAATTTTATTGGATAATAACAATGGGAAAATAGAGGTTTCAGCTTCATTATTTGTAATCATAAAGCGTTTATTTTTGAAATCACTAATAGTATTAATATTAGATGATTTTTTTGTAACCAAAGCTAACGGTGAGGACTGTAAAATTGAAGCAAGTAAAACAACTTTTTTACCATGGGATCTTTCATTGATAAGTGATGCTCTCCCTGTAGCATAATAGGCTTTGTTATTGAGTACTTTTTCTAAGATATTAGTACCTAACTGAAATTCCAAAAATTTTACATCAAGATTAAAGTCATCATAAAAACCTTTTTCTTTTGCCATATAGTATCCCGCAAATTGAAATTGGTGTTTCCATTGAAGTTGTAAAGTGATTTGTTCTTTATTTGCATAAGAATAACTTATTAGTAATATTGTAAGTAGTATAGTTTTTTTAATTGTATTCATAATAAAAAGTATAACATAAATTGTATTGATTGTTGAATAAAATTATAAAGAAAAGTAGAGAAATAAGAAGTAAAGATTAAGAGATTTTTCTCTTAATCTTTTTGTTAATAAAGACCGAATTTAATTCCATCTTTCATTCTATATAATACTCTAAAGTTGTCGTCCATATCGTAGAATACTTTAAATGCCCCACCATCTTCTTTTAGGTCATTTAATGCATCTTCAATATCCATTGGTTTATAAGATTTAAGTGTCATAGGCACAATTTCGTTATCAAGTTTTTCTAACTCTTTTGCAATTGCATCTTCTTCCTCTGAGATAGCAACCTCTGTTAATTTTGTTGCATCGTGTGCTTTGATTTTATCTGCATGTCTTCTTAATATTTTACAAACTCTATCTGTTGCAATATCGATAGCTGCATGAAGATCTTTATCTTTTTGTTTTACAACCACTGTATCTATATTTGCTATATTTAAAACATATTCAAAAGATATTACATTTTTACCATGTTTTTGCTCTTGAGAAATAATTGCGTTTACTGAAATCATATCTAAATTGTATTTTTTAAAAGTTTCTATTGTACTTTCTATATGTGATTTTAAGTCGTCTGTTAAAGTTACGTGTCTTCCTACTATACTTGTATTCATCTTGTACTCCTAGTATTTAAAGTGACTAATTATCAGTTGCGTTAATTAATCATCTGTACAAAGTTTATCATACTAAACATAAAGTTTTATTAATTATTTTCTATTTATTTATAAATTTAATTAACAAAATGCAATACAATTACCAAAGTAAATAGTTTTTCACTATAATTTCTAAAATATAAAAAGAACAAAACATAGGAAGTAAAATGGCCAAAAAAAAATCATCAATGTTTGAATGTCAACATTGTGGAGAACAAAGTTTAAAATGGCTAGGTAAATGTCCTAGTTGTGGAGGTTGGGATAGTTTTATTGAACTTTCTAGTGAACAACAAGAGACTGTAAAAAAAGTTGCTAAAGTATCATCTGAAGCTTCAAAAGCGACACCCATAACACAAATAGAGCAGGATAACATCACAAGATTTTCTACTCATAATGAAGAGTTTGATTTAGTTTTAGGTGGAGGAATAGTTCCTGGTGGATTGACGCTTATTGGGGGAAGCCCAGGTGTTGGTAAATCAACACTTCTATTAAAAATAGCTGGTAACTTAGCAAAAAGTGGAAAAAAAGTTTTGTATGTATCAGGGGAAGAGAGTGCGGGGCAGATAAAGATGAGAGCAACAAGACTTGATGCAAATGAAGATAATCTGTATTTATTGTCAGAAATATCTTTAGAAGCAATACAAGATGAACTTTTAAGAGAAGAGTATGAAATAGCAATAATAGATTCTATACAAACAATATATAGTGATAAACTTACTTCTGCTCCAGGAAGTGTGTCTCAGGTGAGAGAGATAACTTTTGAGCTTATGAGAAAAGCAAAAGAATCTGATATTGCGATGTTTATCATTGGTCATATTACAAAAGATGGAAGTATTGCAGGACCTAGAGTATTAGAGCATATGGTTGATACTGTTTTATATTTTGAAGGTGAAAGCTCTAAAGAGATTCGAATGCTTCGTGGATTTAAAAATAGATTTGGTAGTACTAGTGAGATTGGTATTTTTGAGATGACACAAAATGGATTAGAGAGTGCAAAAGATATAAATAGAAGATTTTTTGACTCTACAAAAGCACAAAGTGGTAGTTGCTTAACAGTCGCAGTTGAAGGAAGTAGGGCTTTAATTTTAGAAGTACAAGCACTAGTTACAGAATCAACATACCCAAATCCAAAAAGAAGTGCTACTGGATTTGATACAAATAGATTAAATATGCTTTTAGCACTCTTGGAAAAGAAACTCGATTTACCTCTAAACTCTTATGATGTATTTATCAATATCAGTGGAGGAATAAAAGTAAAAGAGAGTTCTTGTGATTTGGCTGTAGTTGCAGCTATAATTAGTAGTTTTCGTAATCGCCCAATATCAAAAGAATCAGTTTTTATAGGGGAGGTAAGTTTAACTGGCGAGATAAAAGATGTTTATAGTATGGAAACACGATTAAGAGAAGCTGGATCACAAGGTATAACAAAAGCTATAATTGCACAAAAACCTTCTACTAAAACGGCAATGAAATGTTTTGAAGTTGATGAAGTTGTTAAAATGTTAGAATTATTTTAGTCATTCTTTAAGCTTAATTTAATTGACAAAATAAAAAAAATCATATACAATTCTAGCACTCAAAATAATTGAGTGCTAAATAAATTAATAAACTTGAGTATCTAATACTCATAATAATAAAAGGAACTAATAAATGAATTTTCAACCATTAGGTGATAGAGTACTAGTAAAAGTACAAGAAGTAGAAACAAAAACAGCAAGTGGGATTATTATTCCAGATAATGCTTCTCAAGAAAAACCAACAACAGCAGAAGTTGTTGCGATTGGTTCAGATGTAAAAGAAGTATCAGTAGGTGATCAAATTATGTATGCTAAATTTGCAAGAAGCACAACAGTTACTTTAGACGGTAATGATTATTTAGTTATGGAAACAAGTGAAGTTCTAGGTAAATTTGGAGGAACAAAATAATGGCAAAAGAGATATTCTTTAGTGATGATGCAAGAAATAAATTATATAGTGGTGTAAAACAATTAGCTGATGCAGTTAAAGTTACAATGGGACCTAGAGGAAGAAATGTATTATTACAAAAATCTTTCGGAAGCCCAACTATTACTAAAGATGGTGTTTCTGTTGCAAGAGAGATTGAATTAACAGATAGTTTAGAAAATATGGGTGCACAACTTGTAAAAGAAGTTGCTTCTAAAACAAATGATGAAGCTGGAGATGGTACTACAACTGCAACAGTTTTAGCTGAATCTATTTTTAGAGAAGGTTTAAGAAATGTGACTGCGGGAGCTAACCCAGTACAACTTAAAAGAGGTATGGATAAAGCAAATGCATCAATTTTAGAAGAGTTAAAAGCTATGTCTAGAGTAGTTGATACAAAAGATCAAATTGCTCAGGTTGCTACAATATCTGCAAATTCTGATACTCAAATTGGTGATATGATTGCTGAAGCTATGGATAAAGTTGGTAAAGATGGTGTAATAACTGTTGAAGAAGCTAAGGGTATTGAAGATGAGTTAGATGTAGTTGAAGGAATGCAGTTTGATAGAGGTTACCTTTCTCCTTATTTTGTAACAAATGTGGAAAAAATGACAGCTGAGATGGCTACTCCATATATTTTATTATGTGACAAAAAAATATCTTCTTTAAAAGAGTTATTACCAATTTTAGAAGCTGTAAATCAAACGCAAAGACCACTTTTAATTATTGCTGAAGATGTAGATGGTGAGGCTTTATCTACATTAGTTGTAAATAGATTAAGAGGAAGTTTAAATATTTCTGCTGTTAAAGCTCCTGGTTTTGGTGATAGAAGAAAAGCTATGCTTCAAGATATTGCAACACTAACAGGTGCTACAGTTATCTCTGAAGAGATGGGTATGACACTTGAAACTGCAACTATGGATTTCCTTGGAACTGCAGCAAAAGTTGTAATAGACAAAGATAATACAACTATTGTTGATGGTTCTGGAGTAAAAGAACAAGTTGATGCTAGAATTGCTCAAATAAGAAATGAGATCGAAAACACTTCAAGTGAGTATGATAAAGAAAAAGCACAAGAGAGACTTGCTAAACTTTCTGGTGGAGTAGCTGTTATTAAAGTTGGAGCTCCAACTGAAACAGAAATGAAAGAGAAAAAAGATAGAGTTGATGATGCTTTATCTGCTACAAGAGCTGCTGTTGAAGAGGGTATCGTTATTGGTGGAGGAGCTGCTTTAATTAAAGCTGCGTTAAAAGTTTCTCATGATTTAGTTGGTGATGAACAAATCGGAGCTGATATTATTATAAGAGCAGTAACTGCTCCTATGAAACAAATTGCTGCAAATGCTGGTTTTGACGCTGGTGTTGTTGTAAATGAAATTGCTAAAAATACAGATCCAAATGTAGGTTTTGATGCAGCTAGCGGAGAATATGTTGATATGTTTGAAGCTGGTATCGTTGATCCAACTAAAGTTGAAAGAGTAGCAATGCAAAATGCTGTTTCAGTTGCTTCATTATTATTAACAACAGAAGCAACAGTTTCTGATGTACCAGCTGACAGTGTAACTTCAGCTCCTATGCCAGATATGGGTGGAATGGGCGGAATGCCAGGTATGATGTAAGTAGTAACTTATATTATAAAGGAAACAGTTTCTATTTAAGAAACTGTTTCTTCTTTCCTATTTAATTTCAAAAAATATTTTCAATACAAATATAACAATTAAAATCATTACTTCATTTCTTCTAACTTTAAAGAAAGTTCATATATACTAAGCAAGCAATTGAAATAAGGAAGAAAATGTTTTATAAAAATGAACGAAACTTAATATTTATTATCCGGTATGCTCCGATATTAGTGATTGTTCTTTTAGCATTCTTTATAACCTATTTTATGGAACAAACAAACAAAAAAAGATTTTATCAAGAAGTAAATCGCACTACAGAATTGTATATCAAATTAAACAATCAAGCTTTAAAAGACGAGATAACAAAACTACATAATTATATAAAACTACAAGATAAACAAAGCAAAGAAAAATTAAAAGATAAAATTAAAATGCGAGTATATGAAGCCCATGCTATAGCCTCTAAAATATATGAAGATAACAAGAACATAAGATCAAAAGAAGAAATTTTTAATCTAATCAAAGCTTCATTAGGAAGTATAATCTATAATAAAGGAAGAGGTTATTTTTTTATTGATGATGTTAATGGAGTAAATTTATTACAACCTCTAAATAAAGAAATAGAAAACAAAAACTTATCACAATTAGAAGATGTAAAAGGCTATAAATTTAAACAAACTATAATGCAAACAATCAAAGAAAAAACTGAGCGGTTTGATACATACTATTGGTACAAAAATTCTAGTGATAAAAATGCATACAAAAAAATAAGTTTTTATAAATATTTTGAACCATTTAACATAGCAATTGGTACAGGTGAGTATATTGACGATTTTGAAGAAGAAGTAAAACAAAATGTATTAACTTATGTAAAAAATTTTAATCAGAATAATGATGCGTATATATTTATGTTTGATTATAATGGAATAATGCTTGCACATAAAAATGAGAAATTAATAGGGGGAAACTTTTTACACAATAAGGGTAAAGAGAGTACTATATTGATAAGTAAATTTATAGAAATAGGAAAATCAAATGAACAATTTCTTTCGTACTTTAACCCTTCCGTAAAAAAAATACCGTTTAAAAAAACATCTTTTATCAAAGGATATCAAAATTGGAATTGGGTATTTGGAACGGGCTATAATAATGGTGATTTACTTAAACTAATTGAAAGTGCAAAAAAAGAACTGGCAAAAGAAAATAAAAAAGAATTTTTACAATTATTATATATGAGTATCGGTATAACATTTATATTACTAGTTATATCAATAATTATAAGTAAATATCTAGAAAGTATCTTTACAAAATACAAAACAAGAATTAAAGAGGAAGAAAAAGAGTTTAGAAATTTATTTGAGTATAGTAACATTGGTTTAGCAATATGTGATGATGATGGAAAATTTATTAATATTAATTCAAAATTTATTCAAATGCTCGGATATGAAAGCCAGTATGAATTACTAGAAAAGTCGTGGTTAACTATAACAAAAAATAATCTTGATAATAATGAAGATACTTATTTCGCAGATTTAATTAGTCAAAAAATCAACACTTATAGTATTGAAAAATCATATATTAAAGAAGATGGATCTCAAATAGACACTTTTATCACAGCTAATTTGTTAAAACAAAATGAAGAAGTGAAGTTTATATTATTTTCTATTATTGATATAAGTGAATTAAAAACAAAAGATAAATTATTATTTCAACAATCAAAACTAGCGTCAATGGGTGAAATGATTGCAAATATAGCGCACCAGTGGAGACAACCCTTGAGTTTAATAAGCACCGCATCTTCTGGAATGAAAATGCAAAAAGAATTTGGACTTTTGACTGATGAAAATTTTTATCACTCAGTTGATTCTATAACAAATGCAACAAAGTATTTATCTCAGACTATAGATAATTTTAAAAACTTTTTTACACCAAGATCAAAAAAAGAAAAATTTAATATAGAAGAATTAACTAAAAAAACTTTGGTTTTAGTATCAGCTGACTTAGAGAGAAAAAAAATAAAAATAATAGAAAATATAGACAATGTAGATATTTTATCATATGAAAATGATTTGATACAGGTACTGATAAATATTATAAATAACGCAAAAGATGCATTTAAAGATAGTAAGGAAAATTATATTTTTATTGATACAATCTTAGATGAAAATAATATTAAGATACATATCAAAGATAATGCCGGTGGGATACCTGATGATGTAATACCTAAAATATTTGAACCTTATTTTACTACAAAATATAAAAGTAATGGTACTGGAATTGGCTTATATATGGTTATGGAAATAATCCAAAAACACATGAATGGTACTATAGATGTAAAAAATGTTTCATATATCTATGAAAATAAAAAACACTATGGTGCTGAATTTATTCTATCTATACCAAGGATGTAAGTTCTTATAATAGTAATAATTAAGTAATATTATCATATTATATAAAAATTGACCAATAGTCAGATAAGGAACTTAAATGTTAAGTATAGAAAAAAAATATGAAAAAAGAAAAAGAATTGCCCAATCTACTTGTGATTTGTTTATAGAAAAAGGCTATGGAAATATTACAATTAGTCAAATAGCAAAAGTAGCAGGAATAGGTAAAGGTACAATTTATGAATATTTTTCAAATAAAGAAGACATAATTTTTGAATTGATGGCATCTTTACAAGAAGTATATGATACGAAATTATTTAGTAAGCTGAAAACAACTATATCAACAAAAGAGAAACTCATAGCACTATTTGAAATTTTTCTTTCACAGGAAGATACAGTTCAGAAACAAAGGCAAATATACAAAGAGTTTTTATCTATATATATACATAATAAAACAGATGCAATGAATCAGTACAATGAAAAAATGATGAATAAGTATAAAAAAATTTTACAAGATATTTTACAAGAATCAATAGATAAAAATGAAATTTCAGAAAGGTCACTTTTGTTTGTATCAAGTATTTTTGCAACTTTTCAAGGTTTTTTTGTAATGGATGAAAATAAAAATGTATTATATGAATATATAGATAATTTATTATCTTTATTTGAAATAAAAAAGAAAGAGAATTAAAATGAAAAAAGTTCTATTACTCTTATCGCCTATGCTATTATTTGCATATACTATAGATTTTGAAACATCATTAGAGAAAACAGTTCAAATGAATAAAGGATTAAAAGCAAAAAAACTGAGCATTGATTTATCAAAAGAGGAGTTAGATATTGCCAATGGATATGATTATGGTAGTTTAGTATTTAATGAGAATATATCCAGAACAAATAATGCAGGATATGTTTTTGGTATGAAACTTTCATCACGAGAAGCTAATTTTAATGATTTTGGTTTTGATGAATTTTTATCACAAATGAATGGATTGCCTGGTAATACAAATCAATTATTAAATACTCAACCAAAAAACCTAAACTATCCAGAAGCTAGAACAAATTATGAAACAAAAGTAACATATAGTATTCCTATATTTACAGGTTTAAAGCTCCAAAATGCTAAAAAAATGGCAAAACTTCAAATATTAGCTCAAACTGCAAAATATAATTATGATGAAAAAAATTTAGGACTAGAGGTTCTTAAGGCATACAATGGAGCAGTTACGGCAAAAGAGTTTATAAAAGCAACAACTAAAGCAAAACAGGCAACTTCTTCATTTGTAGAACTTGCACATGAATTATATAAAGAAGGATTGGTAACCTCTATTGATGTTAAGCAAGCAAAAGTTTATGATATGGGAGTTGATGCCTCAATTATCGAATCAAAAAATAGATATGATTTAGCAATGTCTTATTTAAAGTTTTTAACATCTGATGATAAAATAAGTGATGTATCAGGATTTAAAAATATTGAAAATAAAATTTCAAATATAGAACAACTACAAGAAAAAGCACATCAAAATAGAGAAGACTTTTCTTGGATGAAATATAATACTCAAACTTTGAAAGTGAAAGTTGATTTAGAAAATGCAGATTATTTTCCTCAAATAGGAGCACAGATTGAGTATGGTTATAATGATGATAAATTTGCAAATATTGATTCAGAACATGATTATTATATGGGTGCAATTGCTTTATCATATACTCTTTTTGATGGTTTTATCTCTTCATCAAAAAAAGAGAGGGCAAAAATAGATTATCAAAAAACAAAATATTTTTATGAGTATATGAAAGATGGAATAAAATTAGAAATCGAAAAAAATCTTTTAACTCTTGAAGCAAAAGAAAAAGTATTAAGTCAAAAAATAAAAGCTAACAATTTATCAGATGAAGTTTTGGTGCAATCACAAGAGTTATATAAAAATCATCTCATTAATATGAGTAATTTACTGTTACAGCAAGCCAATCAACAAAAAGCAAATGCAGAAATGATTTTGGCAAAATATGAAAAATCATTATCAGCAGGAATTTTAAAAGTATCATTAGGAGAGAGTCTAAAATGAAAATATATATAAAAATCTTAGTAATTGGGATATTATTCATCTCAAGTGCATTATCAGCCAAAACAATAGAATTAAGTGGTACAGTAATTTCTGATAATGAAAAATACATCACAAGTAGGTTTATGGGATTTATTAAGACAGTGAATGTATCAGAGGGTGATATTGTAAAAAAAGGAACTCTTCTTTATACTATAGATTCTACGGAAATTGATAGTAAAAAAAGACAAGCACTATTAAGTATTCAGATGTATGAAAATCAGTATGAAAATATGCAAAGAAATTATGAAAGATATAAAAGATTATATGAAAAAGGTTTAGTATCAAGATTTGAAGTGGAGCAACTAGAACTAGGGACAAAAAATCTCAAGGACATGGTAGAAATTAGTAAACTACAAGTTCAAGAGGTAAAAAATCAATATAGATACTTAACAATAAAAGCACCAAATGATGGTGTAATAGTGAAAAAAAATATTAAATCAGGAGAGATGGCAATTCCAGGAATGCCTGCATTAGTGCTATCTGATTTAAGTAGTTTAAAAATTAAAACAGAAGTAAGCGAAAATGATTTAAAAAATATTTATCTAAATCAAAAAGCAAAAGTTATGATACCTTCTATAGGTCTTACAACTACAGGGAATATTACAGCTATTATCCCTAGTTCAAATCCAATGACACATACCTTTACAATTAAATTATCTTTTGAAACAAAACAAAATGTATATCCTGGTATGTATTCTAGTGTAATAATTGAAGTAAATAAGAACTAATTATGAAACTAAATCAAAATATTGCAGGAAAACTCGCAAAAATATTTATTGAACACCCTCTAACAATTGTATTAGCTATATTTATTTTGGCTGTTGGATATATGGCTTTGAACCTTACACCAAGAGAGGAAAATCCCCAAATAAAAGTAGCAGGAGGTGCTATTATTGTAGGGATGCCAGGAGCAAGTGCTTCAGAGATACAAAAAGTAATTATTGAACCACTTGAGCGAAAAATAAAAGGTATTAAAGGGGTAGAAAATATCTATTCAACCGCAAAAGAGTCTGTTGGAATTGTACAGATTCAATATTTTGTAGGGCAAGATAAAGCTGATTCTGATTTAAAATTATATGATCAAATTATGAGAAATATGGATTATATGCCAAAAGGTGCTATGCAACCTATTATTAAAACAATGGATATAGATACTGATATACCAGTAGCTACTATTGCATTTTATGCAAAGAATAAATCAGTAACACAAACAGAACTTTATTCTAAAATAAGCAAACTAGGGCATGAGATAAATAAAATCCAAAATGTAGCCGTAGTTGACTTAAAAGGTGAAAAAAAAGAACAATATAATGTAGAAGTCGACTTAGGAAAGTTATCAGGTTATCACTTATCTTTAGGACAATTAATGGCTGCAATTCAGGGACTATCTTTTGAGTTACCCGATGCTAAAGGTGAAACAAAATCACAAAAAATCGTTATGTTTGGTATTCAAAGTGCAATTGAGAGTGAAAAAGACCTAAAAAATATTTTAGTTGCTTCTTATATGGGAAGTGCAATTTATTTAAAAGATATTGCTACAGTAACAAAAAGTTATGATATACAAAATAAAAAAAGTGCATTGTTATATACTAAAGAGTTTAACGAGATTGAACAAGTTACATTAACAATTTCAAAACTACAAGGTGCAAATACAGTTGTGATAAATAATCAAATTTTTGAATATTTAGAGAGTATAAAAGATCAACTAATAGAAAATGGTATAGGATATGTTATTACAAGAGATGATGGATTTACGGCAAATCATGCTGTAAATGAACTAGTCTTTCATCTTCTTATTTCAATAGTCATAATTGCTATACTCCTTATATTTACTTTAGGTTTAAAAGAAGCATTGATTGTTTCTTTAACAGTACCGATGATTTTAGCACTTACTTTGTTTATAGGTTTTTTAATAGGTGAAACAATCAATCGTATTACACTTTTTGCTTTACTTCTTTCTCTTGGATTATTAGTAGATGCTGCAATTATTGTTATTGAAAATATTCATCGACATCTCCATGATGGTAATAGTAAGGATAAAACAATAAAAGAGATTGCAATAGAAGCTACAAATGAGATTGGAAATCCCACAAACATAGCAACACTAGCAATAGTAATGACTTTTATACCGATGTTTTTTGTGGGTGGAATGATGGGACAGTTTATGCATCCATTACCAGTTTTTGTGCCAATTGCATTATTGATGTCTCTATTTGTAGCATATATTTTTACCCCTTATTTGGTAAATAAACTATTAAAGAAGGAGTCATAATATGAGTGCCAAAAAACAATCAAAATTGGAAATACTTATATATGATATTTTAGAAAATAGATCAAAAAGATTACTAGTTTTAGGAGTTACTTTTCTTTTGTTTATCATCTCAATCTATTTAATACCTTTAGAAATAGTAAAAGCTAAAATGTTGCCTGGAAAAGATAGCGATACTTTCTCTTTATATGTTGATCTTCCAGAAGGATCATCATTACACCAGACAAAAGAGGTTACCTCTTGTATTGCTAATAAATTACAAAGAGAGGAAATAGTAACTTCTATTTCTATATTTTTAGCAGAAGGATTACCTCTTGATTTTGCAGGGATGGTAAAAGGAAGTGCTTTAAAAGATGGTGATAATGTAGCAGAAATAATGGTCAATATTAAAAGAAGAAACTCTAGGGATGAACAAAGTTATAATTTAGTTCATAGAATAAGACCTATTATTCAAAATAGTTGTAGTTTACACAATGCAAATATAAAATTTATAGAGTTACCTGCAGGTCCTCCTGTATTAGCTGATGTTGTAGCAGAAGTATATGGGGGTGAGAGTTTTGAGAGTAGATTACGATTCTCTAAAAAAATAGCTGAGGTATTTAAAAAACAAAAAACTTTAGTAGATATAGATGTATTAGCAGACGAACCATATACTAAATACAGTTTGAAATTAAACAATAATAAAGTTCTTAGAAGTGAAGTGAGTTTAGAACAAGTAAAAAAAATACTTTATTTATCATTTGAAGGGATGAATGTAGGAGTTATAAATGAATCAAATGCGCAAAGTCAAATACCTATATTTTTGAGACTGGATGATAGTAGATTATTTAATAGTTTTACACAAGATGATGTTATGAGTAAATTATCAAATCTAAAAATGATGAATAAAAGAGGTATGCTAATACCATTAAGTGAGTTTGTAACAATACAAGAGGAAATACAAGAACCAACACTGACTTCTAAAAATTTAAACCCGATGATTAATGTAATCGCACAAACGGATATGGATAGTCAGATTTATCCTCTTTTAGATTCAAGAAATTATATTTTAGAAAATTTTATAGAGGAATACGAAGTAAATAAAACTGAATTATTAAATCTATCGTTAAGAGATAAAAAAACAAATGAGATATTTGAGATTAAATTTGATGGGGAACTAAAAGTAACAATAGATACATTTATAGAACTAGGTGGAGCTTTTATAGGAGCATTAGTATTGATATTTTTACTTATGGTGATGTATTATAAAAATTTTGCAATTGCTGGGGCAATAGTACTGGCAAGTTTTATATCAATCATTGGGGTAATTTTTGGGCATCTTGTAATGGATATAATAACAGTAAATACTTTTTATTTAACAGCTACATCTTTGATTGGTTTTATTGCTTTAATTGGTATAAATTCTAGAAATTCGTTATTGATTATAGATTTTGCAAAACAATTAATGATTGAAAAAAACCTTAAGGCTTCAAATGCAATATCCATAGCTACAGCAACGCGAGCAAAACCTATATTATTAACGGTATTAGCCATAGTGTTTGCAAGTAGTTTATTAGCTTCAGATGCAGTATTTGGAGGATTGGGAGTTGCTTTAATTGGTGGTACATTAATTGCATATTTTGTTTCATTGTTTTTTGTACCAGTTTCTATATTAAAAAGTTTACAAAAACTAGAAAAA
>Ga0193961_1000417_pt1 | contig 16388 bp, 14 predicted proteins | sample FB_4_MG_FD_140371 | JGI IMG/M metagenome (GOLD analysis project Ga0193961, IMG submission 140371) | Microbial mat bacterial communities from the Broadkill River, Lewes, Delaware, United States - FB_4_MG | ecosystem: Environmental > Aquatic > Freshwater > River > Microbial mats | place: USA...
GATCACATCCTCTCGCGCTGGGTTAACCGCAATGCCATGGTCCGTCACTAATACATCTATTTGCGAGCCAGCCGTTACGATGTTTAGCACCGAATTAACCACTGTTGGAATGCGCCCACGCACTAATGGTGCAACAATGATGGTCAAGTTTGCCGAGGCTGCGGTATCACTGTGCCCACCGGATGCGCCGCGGATAACACCATCAGAACCGGTAATAACGTTTACGTTAAAATCGGTATCAATTTCGAGTGCACTCAATATCACCACATCGAGTTTTTCTACCGCCGCGCCTTTAGAAGCAGGATTGGCGTATTGATTGGCCGATATTTCAATATGCCCAGCATTACGCGCCATCGATTCAGCGGCACTGGCATCAAACGACTGAACATCGAGTAAGGTCTTAATCAGCCCTTTCTCGTGCAAATCAACCATAGTTGAAGTAATACCACCTAAAGCAAAACTCGCTTTAATATCATTGCTCGTCATCTTTTCTTCTAGAAAACGAGTCACCGCCAGTGAGGCACCACCAGAACCGGTTTGCATGGAGAAACCATCGTAGAAATAACCGGAATGCTCAATCACATCAGCGGCTCGGCGCGCAATCAATAATTCTCTTGGGTTGCTGGTCATTCGCGTTGCACCACCACCAATTTTTGATGCGTCGCCTACGCTTTCTACTTGCACAATAGCATCGACTTGATCTTGTGCGATGGATGCGGGTTGATTAGGAAAAGGCACTAGCTCTTCGGTAAGTAACACTGTGTATTGGGCGTATTGAGCATCAATTTGCGCGTACCCTAACGAGCCACATTTTGCCTTGCCACTTACCGCATTGGCATTACCAAACTCATCGCTGGTTGAAACACCGAGAAAGGCAACATCAATATTAAGTTCACCCGTTTCAACCAAATGAACTCGCCCACCATGAGAGTGGATATGAATCGGTTCTTCCATTAAACCACGGGAGATCTCCTCAGCTAAATCGCCACGTAGCCCTGAGGTATAGATTTTCTTAACCACGCCATTTTTAATATGCTCAACCAATGGGGAGTGGATATCTGACAGCGAGCTGGACGCTAAGGTGAGATCTTTAAAGCCCATTTCAGCTAACGCTTGCATCACTAAGTTGATGGTTTTATCACCGCCACGAAATGAGTGATGAAACGAAATGGTCATGCCATCTTGTAAACCACTATCTTTAATCGCTTGTTCAATACTTGGCGAGATTTTTCGATGCTTTCTATCGACACCTTGTTTAAGCTGTGGAGTCAGGGCATGAGGTCCTGAATACGGTTGGATCTGATAGCGTTCAAAAAGCTCAAGGTTTATATTTTTCATTCTGCAACTGCCTTAACGTTTAATGCCTGACTTCGCGCGCTCTAAGGTCCATCGTGCGCGCTCAATAATTGGTCCATCGACCATTTTGCCGTTCAATGAAACAACGCCAGTACCTTGTCGCTCCCCTTCTTCTGCCGCTTCAATCACCGCAATCGCATGGTCAACATCTGCTTGTGATGGTGCAAATACGTGATGCAAAAGCTCAATCTGACGAGGATTAATCAAAGATTTGCCATCAAAGCCAAGCCCGTGGATCAAGCTCGCTTCTTGCAAGAAGCCTTCTTCATTGGCTGAGTCAGAATAAACGGTATCAAACGCCATGATCCCAGCTGCGCGTGCCGCCTGTAAAATAGAGCAACGGGCAAACAGCAGTTCAATACCTTCAGCAGAACGCTGCGTACGTAAATCTCGAACATAATCTTCTGCGCCTAAGGCAATACCAATTAAGCGCTTGGAACCGTTAGCAATGGCAACTGCGTTATTGATCCCCATTGCCGATTCAATTGCCGCCAACATTTTGGTGCTACCCAACTCGCGACCAAACTCCATCTCAGCCTGTTCAATCATCATTTCCATTTCAAGGACGTCTTGCAACGTATCGGTTTTTGCTAAGCGAATAACATCCACGCCAGCTTTCACCATTGCCAGCACATCGGCTTTACCAAATTGAGTATCTAGTGAGTTAACGCGCACGACGGTTTCAATATCGTCGTAGAGTGGGTGCTGAAGTGCGTTATAAACCAGCAAACGGGCGGTGTCTTTTTCTCTGATTGAGACGGAGTCTTCAAGATCAAACATGATGGCATCGGCATCATAAATAAATGAGCTACTTAACATGGCTGCATTTGAGCCGGGTACAAATAACATGCTACGACGTAATTTCTGGCTCATATTGCCCCCCAAACGAGTTGATGGCACTCTTCACCTTGAGCCGCGCGTAATACCGCTGCTTGCACTCTTGCTCGGATAACGCAATCAAGCGCGCCTTTATCATTAATTGAAATGCGAGCCGACTTAACGCCTAACTCATCTAGCGTAGTCATAACGACTCTACGGATTGCGTGTTCGAACTGCTTCTCAACAGAGCTTGAGATCTCTACCTCAATAGAGCTCTCGTAAGCCGGCGCAACTTCAACTAGCAAGTCGCTAGATTCAAGCGTGCCAGCGTATGAGCGCTGAAATATTTCCATGTTGGGTCCTTAGGGTACTATTTTAATTAGAGTAAGAACTGTGCTAAGTGAATCATCACTTTTGCTTTATGGAATATTGTCTGTGATGTGGTGAATCCATTGCTGGACTGCGCTCAAATTTCGCCATAGGGTAAAGTTGACTTATGTTTTAAATGACGTTTATTAATTTGATATTGATGTAAAAAAATAAACCCTTTCCAAATTGAAAAGGGTTTATTAAAGATTATCGCTATAAGGTTAATTTCTAACGTAAACACGTTCTGGTCGTCCAACCCGACCATGCTCATTTTCGACCACTAAGAAGCCACTCGCCGAGCAGTACTCTAAATAACGGCGCGCGGTGGTTTTACTGATCCCCACCTCACTTCCTAAGGTTTCAGCAGTAAACTTGAGACCTAAATTATCGTTAAATACCTGTTTAATTTTATCCAGCGTAAGCTCTCCAATCCCTTTTGGTAGACGACTAGAGCCCTTGTCTCTAACCTGCATATTGAACAGGTCATCGACATGTCTTTGGCTAATATTATCAAACGCCTTAATGGCACAGTTGTACTTTAGGTAGCGATTTAGCGTTTCTTGCAGGCGTTCATAAGAGATAGGCTTAAGAAGATAGTCAAAACAGCCGCATTGAAGCGCTTCTTTTACAGTGTCCATTTCACTCGAAGCGGTCACCAAAATAACATCTGGTTGGGTGGCTTTTTTATCTGCCACAATTTCTCGTAGCAAATCCACACCGCGACCATCTGGCAAATAGTTGTCCAGAATAATCAGCTTAGGTTTATGAATACGAATCATACTGCGAGCCATGACCAAATTAGAGGCAATACCCACAGGGTTAAATCTTAATGTTTGACGAAAAAACTGGGCATGTAGCTCTGCAATTCCCACTTCATCTTCAACAATTAGGACATCAATTAAATTCATGCGTTGTTACCTTGTTAGGAATAAATATTGAAAAAGTTGTTCCCTTCGGCTCAGCATCGTCGACTAGAATCACTCCCCCGGCATTGGTCACGTAGCGTTGAATCAAATAGAGACCTATACCATGACCATCACGATCTTCTTTGCTCGTCACACCTCGGCTAAATATACTGCTGGCGATATCGTCCGAGATACCACAACCATTGTCGGAAATTTCAATCACCAAGTCATTACCAGCATCGGTAATTAAAACCGTCACGATTTTATTACTGTCAGGGTTTTTGAGTGTCGCTTCAAAGGCGTTATCAATCAGATTACCTATAATTGCCGATAGATCGCTAGACTCAATTGGTGCATTGAGTTGTAACAATTGACAAGTCGGATCGAACTGCAATTCTATACCCAACTCTTGAGCTCGTGAGTACTTACCAAGTAGAATTCCAGCTACTTTTTTCAATCTTATTCTTGATGTTATAAAATCTATTAGCTGTTGCTTTTTATTATTTTCACTATTAATTATTTCTAATGCAGAATTATATTCTCCTATTTCAATTAAACCACTAATTGTAGAAAGCTTATTGGCATGCTCATGGCGCATAACTCTTAAGTTTTCTGTATATTGTTTTATTTGAGTTAATTCAGCCGTTAGCGAGTTAATATCATTTTTTGCTCTAAAGCTGACTACCCAACCTATTAAATTTTCATCATTATAAATCGCCACTCTATTTGCAATAACCGTTTTTCCGTTTAAGGTTATAATCTCATCCTTAAGGTTTTGCTCGTAAGGTGTTTTAAAGAAAAACTGGTAATTTGTAATGAATTCTAGTAAAGAATTTTTTTTCAACGCTTCAAAATGTTGATTTATTCCAAGTATTTGTACTGCACTTTTATTAACTGCCAGGGTTTTTCCTTGCCTATCAATTGCGATAACACCTTCATACACTGAACTTAAAATTGACTCTTGAAGATGGAGAGCAAAAGCAATTTCGGCAGGTTCCATACCGTTCATTTTCTTCTTGATATGTTTAGAGAATAACCACGCACCGCCAAGCGTGAGCACCAAAGACAGAAGCAGCTCATACACCAATGGCTTGAAATAAAGAGCCACCCATTGGTCGAAACGATTTAGTAGATAACCAACTGAAATAACGCCAATTGTATTACCATCAAAATCAACGATTGGTGCTTTACCTCTGACGCCGTAGCCTAAGCTTCCCTCTCGAATAGAGATATAAGATTCACCATGCTGCAGTGCCCCGGCGTTATCGCCACCTTTCATTGGAAAACCGATCTTTTCTTTATCAGGATGAGATAAACGAATACCTTTGTCATCGCCTATAACAATAAAGCTTGCATCCGATATTTTGTGTAGTCGGTCTGTCACTCGCTCAATTGCAGCAATATTCTTTATTCGAACTTCTTGTATTAATTCAGGATCGCTAGCAATTTCTTGAGCTTGTATTAACGCTCTTTTTCCCACTTGGTCTTCTAAAGTATCAAGTAACGTCTGATGAAAGTTAGTTGTTATAAATGTTAATTGAATAAACATTAAACCAAATATCAACATGAACACTCTGCTACTAAATGACAACCCACCTCGATACTTATTAATTAGTTGTATCGCAGCCGTCTTCATATAAAATCCTTTTATCAACCAATTAAAAATATTACATCTTATTTTGCGCCAATAAAAAATAAAAAGGAAGATATCGGGATCTTCCTTTTTAATATTTTTGTTAGCTACCGATCACATACTTGATCATTACACCCGCAGCGACAGCTGAACCTATTACTCCAGCAACGTTTGGTCCCATTGCATGCATTAATAAGAAGTTGCCACTATTAGCTTCAAGACCTACTTTATTGGATACCCTAGCCGCCATCGGCACCGCCGAAACGCCTGCAGAACCGATCAATGGGTTTACTTTTTCTTTACAAACTAAATTCATCAACTTAGCCATAACAATACCCATCGCAGTACCAACACAGAAAGCGACAATGCCTAACGCCAAAATACCCAGAGTTTGCGGCTGCAAGAACTTATCTGCCATAAGCTTAGAACCTACAGAAAGCCCCAAGAAAATCGTCACGATGTTGATCAAGGCATTTTGCGCGGTATCATTTAAGCGCTCGACCACGCCACACTCTCGCATTAAGTTACCGAAACAGAACATACCCAGTAACGGAGTTGCCGACGGCAGTAACATAGCAATTAAGATCAACAGCATCAGTGGGAAACACACTTTCTCGACCTTACTGACACTACGCAGTTGCGTCATCGAAATTTGGCGTTCAGCTTCCGATGTTAGTGCTTTCATGATTGGCGGCTGGATCATTGGAACCAAGGCCATATATGAATAAGCAGCGACCGCTATCGCACCCAATAATTCAGGCGCTAACATGCTTGATACATAAATCGCCGTCGGACCGTCAGCTCCACCAATGATACCAATGGCTGCCGCTTGCGCAACGCTAAAATCCATCACCCCTAATTGGCTAAGACCCAATGCCCCTAACACAGTGGCAAAAATACCGAACTGCGCCGCGGCACCTAATAGCAAGGTTTTCGGGTTTGCCAATAACGGTCCGAAATCCGTCATTGCGCCAACGCCCATAAAGATCACTAATGGACCAACACCTGAAGCAATCGCAACACTGTAGAAGGTGTAAAGCATGCCATCACTGTAGTTGTACTGCTCTGCCAACAATTGCAATTGCATTTTTTGCGTTGGGTTAGCCATTTCATAAGCATGCTTTAGGCTATCAAACGCCACATCCGTGGTACCAAGAATGGCAGCAAGCGCTTGGAGTACCTCTTCCTTGCCACTATAGATGGCAGCTTCGACTGCATTAATAGCCAAGTTAGCATCTGGTAAATTTGCTAATATGCCACCAAGCCCAATTGGAACCAGCAACAATGGCTCAAACTTCTTGACGATCGCTAAGTAAAGTAACCCTAAGCCAATCAGTATCATTGCCGCTTGACCGAGTTTTAAATGCAGAAAACCAAAGTCATTAATTAGTGCTAATACGCTTTCCATACTACCGCCTTACGCCAAGCTCATCAGTGCATCGCCAACTTGGACAGCATCGCCTTCAGAAACCGTGACACCATCAACAATGCCATCACGTTGTGCGCGAATTTCAGTTTCCATCTTCATCGCTTCTAAGATCAAAAGAACTTGGTCTTTTCTCACTTCATCACCCGGCTTAACGTGCACTTTCCAAATGTTACCGGCTAAAGGTGCTGGTAAGGTTTCGGCATTGCCCGACGCAGCAACAGGCTTCACTGCCGCTGGCGTATTGACTGGCGAAGATGCCAACAGTTCTGCGTCAGCACCTTCATTGACCTGAACTACATACGCTTGATTGTTAACATTGATGGTGTAGATGCCTGTACCACTTTCGCTTGCTGGCTTTTCTGCCGTTGAAGCGGCTTTTTCTGTCGGAACTGGCTCAAAAGCGTCTGGGTTATGGCGGTTTTCTAAGAACTTCCAACCAACTTGCTCAAACAGAGCAACCGTTAGAACGTCATCAATCACATCGTCGCTAAGAGAAATCTCTTTCTGTTTTGCTTTCTCTAGCACATCAAGTGTCAGCGTTTCAATTTCTGGGTTGATAAGATCGGCTGGTCGGCAGGTGATAGCTTCAGCGCCTTCTAACACGCGCGCTTGCAGCTCTGCGTTAACGGGTGCTGGTGTATGACCATATTCCCCTTTCAATACACCCGCAGTTTCTTTACTGATGGTTTTATAGCGTTCACCCATCATGACGTTGATCACCGCTTGTGTCCCGACAATTTGCGAAGTAGGAGTCACTAGCGGAATGTAACCCAGATCTTGACGAACTTTAGGGATCTCTTCTAACACTTGGTCTAGTTTATCTAGCGCATTTTGCTGCTTTAACTGCCCTTCCATGTTGGTCAACATGCCACCAGGCACTTGCGCCACTAAAATACGTGAATCAATACCTTTTAACTGTCCTTCAAAATCACTGTACTTTTTACGTACTTCTCGGAAGTAAGCGGCAATATTTTCCAATTTATTGATGTCTAAGCCGGTATCGCGCTCCGTACCTTGTAGTGCTGCAACAATCGATTCGGTTGCTGGGTGTCCGTAAGTACCACTCATTGAAGAGATCGCCGTATCAACACGGTCAACGCCTGCTTCAATGGCTTTGAGCAGCGTCATATCCGCTAAGCCCGCGGTGGAGTGACAATGTAAGTGCAGCTCTACATCTAATTGTTTTTTCAATGTCGAAACCAGTTCACTGGCTTCGTATGGCGTCATCACACCTGCCATATCTTTTATCGCAATCGAGTCAACGCCCATTTCAACCAATTGCTCTGCCACATCAACCCATGATTGCATGGTATGCACTGGACTGGTGGTGTAGCAGATTGTTCCTTGTGCGTGAGCCCCTTGCTTTTTCACCGCTTCAATAGAGCGTTGTAAGTTTCGAGGATCATTAAGCGCATCAAACAAACGAAAGACGTCCATACCATTAACAACAGCACGTTCAACAAACTTATCCACCACATCATCAGCGTAGTGACGGTAGCCCAAAATGTTTTGACCACGGAATAACATTTGCTGTTTGGTGTTTGGCATTGCCTTTTTCAGCTCGCGTAGGCGTAGCCATGGATCTTCACCGAGGAATCGAATACACGAGTCGAACGTTGCACCACCCCAGCTCTCCAGTGACCAGTAACCAATTTTGTCTAACTCAGCAGCGATTGGCAGCATATCGTCAAGGCGAAGACGCGTTGCAAAAAGAGATTGGTGAGCATCACGCAGCACCACATCGGTAATTCCTAACGGCTTTTTAACTACAGACATTTGTTTCTCCTAGATTTGAACACTATTTGTTTTAAGTTTTTTGTGGTGATGAATTGCCGCAGAAATGGCAGCAATAACAGTGTCGTCAGATGAGGAGGAACGCTCCGGTACTGCCGATGTTTCTAATGGCTTAGGGGTAACGAGAGCAGCTGCTCTTGCGAGGAGATTGATCGCGACCACCATTAAGCAGAGGAAAAAGAAGACAAAACTCATGCCTAAAGCCATGAGCATGAGGCCCTCATAGATGATTGGTTGTTGGCTCATTGTGAATACCCGTATTTTAAGAGTAGGGTCATTCTAAATGTCGCCGCAGATGCACATCGTGAAGCGCATCATCGTAATGACCCCGCTTAATGGGCATAAATGGCGTTAATGGTTTTTATTATTAATCCGCAAAAACAAGCCAAGAAATTACAACCATTAACACCATTTAAAACGCATTTTTCACCAATAAGTGTTCAGAACATCTAAATAGAATTTCAAGCTTTTCGATACGTTAAATGTCCCTATCCCAACCAAGAGAGTAAGAGATGCTTGATACATTAAGCCCTTTAGAACAGTACAGCGAAGAAAGACAACAGCTACTCAACAGTTACAAGTTGCCCGTTGTCACTCTGAAGTTAAATTTACCTGCTGAGTTACAACACCATAACTATGCAAACACCTTGTTTGAGGCTGCAATGGCAACGTTTGATCACCAATTAGCAGCCAATGAGATTAAACTTATCGATAAGCGAGTGTCGCGCGATAACCGACATCATGCGATGTTCTCGGTCCACTTTCACTCAGTAACCCTACTTAAAAAACTGATGATAGAGATAGAAAGCTCGCACCCTTGGGGCAGACTTTTCGACTTTGATGTGATCTCCGCTCAAGGCAAGACACTTTCGCGTCGCTCTGCCTACATGGAGCCAAGATCGTGTCTGGTTTGTGACAATGCCGCACAAAAGTGCGCTGGAATTAGGCGTCATAGCGCGCAAGAAATAGAACAAGCGGTAAAAACGTTAATGGGGCTATAAATCTCGGTAAAACGTCTATTTAGAAAGAGCGCTAGGTTGTAACCTCTAGCGCTCTTCTACGGTAACTATTTGAAGTTATGTCTAAATTTTTTAAGCTATCTGTGCTTCACGCTGCTCACTCACCAACATCGCTCTTCGCTTCACCTGATACGGCGAAGTTTCCAAATCAAACAACTTTTTCAGATGTAAGAAAGTTGTTCTTGGTACCAGTTTCTCTATCATCGACCATTGGTTATCGAACAATAGGTTACGCACTAAAGACGCTGACACGGGCTCGTTGTTACTCTCCATTCGCGGTATTTCAATTAGCGTGACGGGCTCGCTTTCCAGTGTTGGCGTTGTCAGCCATTGCTGCATTTGCTGATTATAAAAATTGGTCACTTTACACAAAGGCTCAGTGCCTACATAGCGATGAGTAATACCTAATGCTGGGGCAATATGGGTACGGAAAATTTGCAGATCCATCGCCGTATGGCAGTAATTAATCACTCCTTCATCTTTTAAAAAATAACTGGGGAATGTCGCGCGTGAAATAATATAGTCGGAACCTTGATGAACAATCACGTTATTAAGATCTTTCAAACCCGCTTGAATCATCAATAAGCGGTCTTTGTAAGTGAAAAACGAGCGATCTTCCTGAACGACGAACAGATGTACCCAATCGCATTCCTTTGCCGCGCGTTCAACAAGATGGCGATGTCCATTGGTAAATGGGTTGGCGTTCATAACAATACTACCTACCCTTTTTCCTGGCTGTTTAGCGCGTGATAAGCCATAGCAATACTCCCGTAAACGGGACTTGCTGTTTTCAAGTAACACAACGCGATTCTTCACTGAAGCAAGTAAATAAAACCCCGCCTCTTTAAACAACTTATAGTTTTCAGGTTTGGTATAAATAAATAGGTTAAATCGACCCAGATCGTAGGCGGCTTTTACTAATTCACTGATTAGAGTGGTAGAGACTCCCTGCCCTTGCAAGCCCTCATCCACCGCGATAGATTTCAAGGTATTACCCGCCAGACCGCCAGTTGCAACAACTTGTCCGTTTGAAAACGCAACCACAAAAAATTCAACGTCAGTATCAATACCTAGCCCCATACGGCTAAGAAACGCCCTAACAGGCTCAATTTTCCGAGCATTTTGTCTTCGTATTTTTTCAAAATAATATGACGTGAGCACTAGCCTATCTCATTTATAATTCACAATTACATTATCCTATTGCTGTGAATACGAAATAATGACCATAATCAAATCGCACTACAGGGATAAAATATTTAAATGGCGTTAATTAATTTAATCCTGCCAGTTTGTTACATACTGCCTACACAAAAAGCCAATCGACCTAAATCGATTGGCTTTTTTCATATTTAAACAATTAACTAAACCATTTTTTTACTTAAGCAGGCTGCTGCGCTTCCGCTTTGCGCTTGCTGCGAATCATGCTGATAACTGGTAGTGCAATTGATAGCACGGTAATCACAATCAGAACTTGAGAGACTGTCGAACCAACAAAGATTGATAAGTCTTGGTTTGAAATTCTAAATGCCTGACGGAACGACTGCTCCATAGTACCACCAACAATAACCGCTAGAATCATTGGCGCTGTTGGAATATTAACGCGCTTCATGACCACACCTGCAACACCTAGAATAACCAGAATGTAGAACTCGATAACTGAGTTACTAATTGCGTAGCAACCAATAAACGCCAAGCCCAGTACAATTGGGTATAGAATCTTAGGTGGAATTGCCAATACTCGAACCAGCACACCAGCAAGTGGAATGTTCACAAATGCTAGGATGATATTAGCCACAAACATACTTGCGATTAGGCCCCATGCAACATCCGCATGTTGAACAAACAGTAGTGGACCTGGCTGAATACCCAGCATTAGAAGTGCACCCATCATGACCGCTGTGGTACCTGACCCAGGAACACCTAGTGATAGCATTGGAATCATCGCACCGATTGAAGCCGCGTTGTTCGCCGATTCAGGCGCCGCTAGACCTTCAATTGCACCATGACCAAACTCTTCGCTGTTCTTAGAAAGCTGCTTCTCATTGTTGTAACACATCAGTGAAGCCATCGTACCACCAGCACCTGGTAGCGAACCAACAAGGAAGCCTACTGGTGCACTGCGCAAGATTGGCCATTTAGAACGTTTCCAATCATCACCTTCAATCCAAATACGCTTGAATTTAGTTTGCGCTTTCTTGGTGCCTTTACTCAGTGAGCTAAAGCTCTTGAATACTTCACCCATCGCATAGATACCGATGATGACCACCAAGAAGTCCACCCCTGTCTGCAGGTGAAGGTTGCCAAATGTAAAGCGTTCTGTACCCGTTTGAGCATCAATACCAATTGTCGCAATTGCCAGACCAACCACCATTGATAAGAAGCCTTTCAGCATATTGCCTTTTGACATTGACGCCGTCATTGAAAGTGCGGCTACCATCAATAAGAAGTACTCTGCAGGACCAAATTTCAATGCAAAACCAGCAACCGGTTCAGCGAGTAGAGTCATCAATACTGCGGCAATCATACCGCCAATCAGTGATGCAATCGCAGAAATCGCCAATGCTGATTCCGCTCGCCCTTTTTGAGCCATCGGATAACCGTCAAATGTCGCCGCTAGTGCTGCGCCATCTCCCGGAGTATTAATCAGAATCGAGCTACGCGAACCACCAAACATGGCACCAATATATACACCAGTCATTGTAATCAGAGCGGCTGTTGGTCCCATGGCAAATGTCATTGGCAGCAGTACCGCTACGCCAGTTGCAGGGCCAAGACCTGGTAACATACCGACAATGGTACCTAGCACGCCACCCACGGTGACGAGCAATAGGTGATATGGCATCAGTGCAACACCAAAGCCATTCATTAAGTTAGCAAAAATTTCACTCATGATAAGTCCTTAACCCATGAAAGGAAGTGGTGGAAGACTAATAGCCAGTAACGTATTGAAGATAAAGAATACGCTCACAGCAAATGTAGCGGCGACCAGAGCGTTCTTTTTCCACTCTGATAAACCACTGGTAATGATCAACATTGCAAAAAGGAACATGAATGTACTGATCACGTAACCTAAAGTGTCAAACACTAAGGCATAACCAATCGAGACCATACAGGTATAAAGAATACGCTTACGATCGAACTTTTTGGTTTCATCTTCGTTGATTAAATTAACCCAAGCTTGGACTGAAGCCTTAAAGTTACTTTTTGCTAGCAGAATACAACCGACAATAACCGATAATACTGCCACACCCATTGGGAAATATAGGGGATCTAATGGGTTACCAAATGCGGCCCTTGGCATCGCATATGTCATACCACCATAAATTAAACCAAAACCAATACTAAATATGCCGGTAAACGCATCCCAGTTTGGATGAACTTTTTTATTTTCCATGTTAAATCCTTACAGAACCGAGAAATATGGAATGTAGAGCCGAGTAATAGAGCACCAAAAGTAGTGCTCTATTGATCACTCGGATAAATTACTTTTTGAAAATTTCCGCTAGAATTTCTTTATATTCCTCGTTTGTTTGTGCAAGGAAATTATTAAACTCTTCGCCGGTTTGGTAAGCCGCATCCCAACCGTTACGCTTACGCGCTTCAGCCCATTCAGGTGTCTCTACCATTGCTTTTAGTGTTTTGTTCCAGTAAGTCACGGCATACTCTGGCATATCTTTAGGAGCAAACAAGCCACGCCAGTTTTCAAATGTTGCATCAATACCCTGCTCTTTTACTGTTGGTATTTCTGCTACTTTACCGTCACCAACACGCTTATCAGCCGTTTGAGCAAGGGCATGTAGGTTGCCGCTTTCAACTAACTGAGCAACGTCGCCAAGACCGGTTGAAATGAGGTCAACGTGTCCACCCAGTACCTGAGCCACTGCACCGCCGTCTTGAAACGAGATGTAATCAATTTGGTTTAAGTTTGGTACGCCCGCCGCTTTTGCAATCAACAAGAATTGGATGTGATCCATACTGCCAGCAGCAGATGTACCACCAATTTTCACTGACTTAGGATCTTCCTTCAGTGCTTCCATTACTTGGTTAATCGTGGTGTATTTTGAGTCTTTTGATACAACAAATGCGCCATAATCCGTGATCAAACGAGCCAATGGTGTGGTGTCTTGGTAGCTATACTTACTCGCACCCGTTAGGTTAGTCAGCAAGATTGGTGGTGAATAAACCGAAATCAGTTTGTCACTGCCTACTTGCGTTTGCATGTACGCTAGGTTTACCGCACCACCGCCACCAGGTCGGTTAGTGATTGGCATATTCGCATCAACTAACCCCGTGTCTTTAAGCGTTTTTGCCACGGTTCGAATTGTCAAATCCCAGCCGCCACCCGCACCAGAAGGGGCGACAAACGAAAGTGTTTTTGGTGGGTAATCTTGAGCGGCAACACTCGTCATTGGTATCGCAGCAACAGAGGTCATTGCAGCTCCAATCATTAAACTCTTTAGTTTCATGTTCATTCTATATTCCTATAGTTATTTTGTTTTTTAACTTCAGCTTGAGCAAAATATTTCATCTCAAGTTGTTAGGACTATTATTCAATGAACAGGCAAAGTGTTATGTGATTGGCTAGCTTATAAATTAGTTGTTTAATGTAGATTATGGCGTTAATGGATTTTTCTACTTGAACCCTTATTTAAAAAGGGCTCACTGAGTATTAACACTATAATTGGGATGACAAATAGCATGGAAAAACATGAGTTCCATCAAATTAACCTCGTATTGAAATCACGCGAAAATGTTTTTGAAGGTATTTTTCAATATATAGCTTAATTACCTACTTATTTTTAATTAAACACTTAATCTAGATCTGACTTACTTTGGGCGTAACAGGTAACCATTAAGAACACTTTTTCAAAGTACTGAATGTACGTGTGGGGAGAAAACGACACTAAAAGAGAATGGTGTGCAGCAGTGCTTGCTCAACATTATCTTAAGCAAGCATTACATAGGCGTTATCGGCTCACCGAGATCAGCGCACTGCACTCGCCCATACCTTGTGAGCAATAACTATAGAAGAAGGTTACATTGTCAGACAGACAGGCGCTGAGCTTATTACTACACGTTTGGTAGCTTTCTAAGTCGAACTCACCATGGACTAAATACAGTAACCCCGTAACGCAAGGGCAATCTTCATCACTTAAAAACGCAATCAACTTTTCTTCACTATCAAAAGCCAATAGTTGATGGTCATCATCAGCTAGATATCGAATATCAGCCACATCGATGTTATTGGGAAACTCACCACCATCTAGCTTGGTTTTAACATTAGCGATCACCTGCTCAACCACTTTTTCGTCATGCTCCAATGACTCAACACAAGCCGCTACACAGCCAATTTCTTCACACCAGAACTTAACAAGTGCCGTTTGCAAGGCGGAAGCCCCACTAACCAGTAAAAGATCCAATTGAAGATCAGCGATGACATCCTCGCTAAGCTGGTTAAATGGGATGAAATAATCACAATCAAGTTGTGTACTTTTATTTAGCGCTGATAAGCCAACGATAACTTGCTCTTCTTGAGGCTCTAACGGCTCAAACATTGCGCCTCCGACATCTAAATCTCTACGCTTTCGCGTCTAACTGCAAACCAACTAACAAATTCAGCCAAGCAGTATACACATTGATGATAAGTATTATTTCACTTATTTAGGACAAAACTCAACCAGCTACGCGCGGTATTACTCTCAAGTCGCTCGCTGAAAGCATAATCGTGATAAACTAAGTCTAATAGTTTCAGAAACATCGACACTGCCATAGTTTCAAATGGATAATTCGGTGCGTGAGTATTCGTCATGCCACCATTAAAACCTTGGAAAACTGTAGAGCAGACAATATTATAAAGGCATACAATTCAAATGGTTAACAACTCAATTCAATGGTTTCCGGGCCACATGCATAAAGCGCAAAAGGAAATTGCAGAAGCAATTCCTCAAATTGACGTGATTATTGAAGTGCTCGATGCGCGAATTCCATTCAGTAGTGAGAACCCTATGATTTCTGAACTACGTGGTGAAAAACCGGTAGTTAAAGTGCTTAATAAGCGCGATCTTGCTGATCCAGAGATGACTCAACTATGGATTGAGCACCTCGAAAAAGAGAGCAACGTAAAGGCGATTGCGATCACGACCACTCAGCCGCAAGAAGTTCAGAAGATCCTAGAATTGTGCCGTAAAATTGCGCCGCACCGCGAAGAGATTGGTAAAAACATTCGCACCATGATCATGGGTATTCCAAATGTGGGCAAATCAACCATTATCAATACTCTGGCTGGTCGCACTATTGCCGTTACAGGTAACCAACCCGCAGTGACGCGTCGCCAACAACGCATCAACTTACAAAATGGTATTGTACTTTCTGACACACCGGGAATTCTGTGGCCAAAAGTAGAAAACCCTCACAGTGGTTTCCGCTTGGCAGCGACAGGCGCAGTGAAAGATACTGCAATGGAATACGATGAAGTGGCGTTTTACACGGTTGAATACCTAGCGCAAGCGTACCCTGAGCAGTTGAAAGAGCGTTACCAAATTGAAGAACTGCCAGAATCTGACATTGAGATTATGGAAGAGATTGGTCGTCGCCGTGGCGCACTTCGCGCAGGTGGGCGAGTAGACTTACATAAAGTCTCTGAAATTCTATTGCATGAACTGCGTGGTGGGATTCTTGGCCAAATCACGCTTGAACGACCAGAGATGATCACAGAAGAACTGGTACAAGTAGAGATCGAAGCGACGCGTCGCGCTGAAGAAAAAGCCAAACGCAAAGAAGACCGTCGTAAACGTTACTTAAAGAACAAACGTTAATTCACCCGTTGACATACATTAACAAAGGGGACGTTATGTCCCCTTTTCTTTTGTTTTAACACCGTTGTTATTGCAGTTAAAACTATTTAACTCCTGCCAACTGAAGCAGTACTTGCTCTAGTTGATCCCAAGCCAAACGTTGAGCATCTATCACTTCCAGCCTTGATTCAAAACCTGCCAAACTCATCTGGTTTACTGAAACAATACCATTTGCCACATTAAACGCGTAACAACCTTGGTCAGTATTAA
>Ga0193961_1000418_pt1 | contig 16385 bp, 16 predicted proteins | sample FB_4_MG_FD_140371 | JGI IMG/M metagenome (GOLD analysis project Ga0193961, IMG submission 140371) | Microbial mat bacterial communities from the Broadkill River, Lewes, Delaware, United States - FB_4_MG | ecosystem: Environmental > Aquatic > Freshwater > River > Microbial mats | place: USA...
ATTTAGTGGAGAAGAAATTGATTTTGAAGGTTGTTTAAGTGTTCCAAATAGACAAGGAAGAGTAAAAAGACCTACTTGGCTAAAAGTTAGATATACGAATTTAGATGGAGAGACTACAGAATTAGAAGCGGAAGACTTTTTAGCTAGAGCGGTTTGTCATGAATTAGATCATTTAGAAGGAGTTTTATATATTGATAAATTAGAACCAGATGAGGAGAATAATAATTAATGAAAATAGTTTTTATGGGTACTCCGGATTTTGCAGTTGCAGGATTAGAAGAGTTAATAAATTCAAAGCATGATATTTGTGCTGTTATAACGCAACCAGATAGAGCAAAAGGAAGAGGAAAAAAATATAAAAAAACTCCAGTAAAAATATGTGCATTAGATAATGGAATTCCTGTGTATCAGCCTGAAAATATTAATACAGAAGACATGTATGTATTTTTGGAAAACTTAAATGCTGATTTATTTGTCGTTATTGCATATGGTCAAATTCTTAAAAAAAGAATTTTGGATATGCCTAAATACGGAGCAATTAATGTGCATGCATCTATTTTACCAGAATTAAGAGGAGCGGCTCCAATTAATTGGGCAATTATTGAAGGTGCAAAATTCACAGGTATTACAACTATGCAGATGGATATAGGCATGGATACCGGAGATATGATTTTAAAAAGGAAGATTGAAATTTCGGAAACAACAACTTATGGGGAATTGCATGATGTTCTTATGGAAGAATCAAGAAGTATATTATTAGATACGATAGATAAAATAGAAAGTAATTCTATTAAATTAATCAAGCAAGATAGTGAAGTGGCAACTTATGCTAGAAAAATAGATAAAAATTTAGGTTTAATAGATTTTAATAAAAGTGCAAGAGAAGTTAGTTGTTTAATTAGAGGATTAGATCCTAAACCAGGAGCATATATTATTAAAGAAAATATTAAATACAAAATTTTTGAACCAACAGTAGTGAAAATGGATTTAAATAATAAACCTGGAGAAATAATTAGAATGGATAAAAATGGATTATTGATTTCTTGCAAAGAGGATGCAATATGCATTAAAATAATTCAAGCACCTGGGAAGAAAAAAATGAGCATCAACGCATATTTATTAGGAAATGAAACTTGGCGAGGAACAATTCAATAAAACAATATTCCATTAGAGAGGTTATTATGAACACGAGGTTATTAATTGCAAAAACTTTAAAAGAATGGGAATTGGAGGAATGTCCAATTCATATTTTGATGCAAAGAAATGTTTTGAAATTGGATTCGCAAGATGAAATTAAATTATACAAAAAAATTGTATTTGGAGTAATTGAAAATAAAAATATTTTAGATGAATATATTTTAAGTTTAACAAATAGAAAACAGACTAAATTACATATTGTTGTTAAAATAATATTGAGAATGTCTGCATATCAAAAGTATTTTTTATCTGAAATACCTGACTATGCGATTGCTAATGAATCAGTTAAAATTGCTAAAAAGATGACACATAAAGGTAATGTGGGATTTATTAATGCAGTTATTAGAAAAATGCTAATAACTCCTTTAGAAATAAATAGAAATGATTTAGAATCGGTAGAAGAATTAAGTAACGCATATGATTATCCTAAATGGATGATTAATAATTGGATTTTAGATTATGGAATTGATACAACTAAAAAAATATTGAAGCAATTTTCTAAACCAAGTCATCTTTTTTTACGGTGTAATAGCAATAAAATTAAAAGAGAAGATTTAATTTTATTGTTAAAAGACGAAGGAATAGATGCAAGAGCCTCGGAGTTATATGAACAAGCAATAATTTGTAAAAAAATTGGCAAAACTTTTTTAAATAAATATTTTGAAAAAGGATATTTTAGCGTGCAAGATATTTCATCTATGTTAGTGGCTTCCATTGTAGAGTTAAAAAAAGATGATGTCTTTGTAGATATGTGTTGTGCTCCGGGGGGAAAACTTTCGCATATTGCAGAAAAATTTCGTTTTAATCAATTATATGGATATGATTTAACTAAAGAAAAGATTGAAAAAGTGAAAAATCAAATTAATAGATTAGAACTAGATAATATAAAATTAAATGTTTTAGATAGTAGAAAATTAAATGATTGTTGGGATGAAAATGTTGATTTTATTTTATTAGATGCTCCGTGTTCTGGTACTGGAGTAATTGGTAGAAAACCAGATATTAAAAGATTTAGAAAAGAGTCCGATATTAATAATTTAGTTAAGATACAACTAGAATTACTAGAAACTGCTTATAAATGTTTAAAAAAAGGTGGATTTTTATTATATAGTACTTGTTCAATTGAAAAAGTTGAAAATGAAATCCAATTCAAATTATTTTTAGATAGACATAAGGATATGGAACCAGTTTCAATTAAGGAAATTGAATTAGAAACTAAATCCTTAAAAGAAGGGTTTATTCAAATATTACCACATCATTATGATACAGATGGTTTTTTTATCTCATTGTGTAGAAAAAAATAGAAACAGGGTGAATCAATGAAATATGATTTTATAAATAATTATACATTAGAAGAGTTGCAAAAAGAATTTGGAGCAAATAAAATTCCTAAATTTAGAGCAGTTCAGATGTATGAATGGTTACATGATAAAAATATTACTGATATAAATGAAATTACAGTGTTTAACAGTAAACTTAAAAAATTATTAGAAGATAGATATAAAATAAATCAATTGAAAATTGAGACTGTTTTAAAATCTAATGATAAGCACACACATAAATATTTATTTAAAACATATGATGATGAGTATATTGAAACTGTTTTAATGAAATATAAGCATGGATATTCTATATGCGTTTCTACTCAAATTGGCTGTTTAATGGGTTGTGTATTTTGTGCATCAGGGAAAAATGGGAAAATACGAGACTTACTAGCTGCTGAAATTTTAGAACAAATATATGAAATTGAAAAACATCAGAACATTAGAATTAGCAATGTTGTTTTGATGGGAATGGGAGAACCATTAGATAATTATAATGAAGTAATGAAATTTATTAGAATATTAAATTCTGAAATGGGTCATAATATTGGGATGAGACATATAACATTATCTACATGTGGAATAGTTCCAATGATAAAGAAACTTGCAGATGAAAAATTACAATTGACATTATCGATATCTTTACATGCAACAAATAATAAAAAGAGAAAAGAGATTATGCCTATTGCAAGGAAATATGACTTAGATACATTGCTAGAAGTTTGTTTATATTATATTGAGAAGACAAATAGAAGAATTACATTTGAATATACAATGATTGATGGAATTAATGATACTGAAGAAGAAGCTATGAAATTGGCTAAATTATTAAAAGGGCTTTTATGTCATGTGAATTTGATACCATTAAATGATACTCAAACTTTAAATTATAAGAAAACAAGAGAAAATCAAATAGTTAAATTTAAAGATATACTTGAAAAAGCAGGAATTCAAGCAACGGTAAGAAGAGAAATGGGTAGCGATATTAATGCGGCATGTGGACAATTAAGGAAAAAATATATTGAAGAATAGTTGAGGGATAAAATGGAGATTGGATTTAGTACAGATATTGGATGCCATAGAACTATAAATCAAGATAGTTATTTTGTTAGTGATGATAAAAAGTATCCTTATTTTATTATTGCAGATGGTATGGGTGGAAAAAATGCAGGGGAAATAGCTAGTCAAGAAGCTATAAATCAAATTAGTCAATATTTTAATGAAATTAGCAAAAACATTGGCAATGGATTAAGTGTTGAAAAAATCATTGAAGATGTGTTTAATAAAGCAAATAAATTTGTCTATAATCTATCCTTAGAAAATATTGAGTATGAAGGAATGGGAACAACAGTTGTATTTGCAATTCAAATTGATAATATTTTGTATGTTGGAAATGTTGGAGATAGTAGACTATACTGTCTTTCAAAAGATAGAGCAAAGCAAATAACAAAAGATCATTCGATTGTTGCGGGATTACTTGAAAAGGGAGAAATATCCAAAGAAGAAGCCCAAAATCACCCACAGAAAAATATAATTACAAGAGCCTTAGGGGTTTCAGAAAAGATAAAAGTAGATGTGTTTAAGCATGAAATAAAGTGCGAAGATTTGTTTTTGATGTGTACTGATGGAGTTAGCAATAAAGTAAGAACAGATGAAATGATAGAAATTGTTTTTCAAAACATCTCTATTAAAGAAAAGGCAGATAAAATTGTAGAACTTGCTAATAGAAAAGACGGTACTGATAATGCTACAGTTGTATTATATAAATTAGATTTGATTCAGAAAGGTGAAAATAAATGATTGGTCAAATATTAGGTAATAGATATGAAATATTAGAGAAAATCGGTAGTGGCGGGATGGCGGATGTTTACAAAGCGCATTGTAGATTTTTAGATAGATTTGTGGCTGTAAAGGTGTTAAAAAAAGATTTTACTCAAGATGAAGCGTTTATAGAAAAATTTAAAAAAGAATCATTAGCTGTTGCTAAACTATCTCATCATACAATTGTTAATATATATGATGTTGGCGAAGATGAAGATATATATTATATTATTATGGAGTTAATTGAAGGAAAGACATTAAAAAAATGTATAAAAGAGAAAAAATTCTTTTTAGAAAATGAAGTTATAGATATTTCTTTACAAATTGCAGAAGCACTCAAGCATGCTCATGCAAACAATATAGTTCATAGAGATATTAAACCTCAAAATATAATGATTAATGATGAAGGAAAAATTAAAGTTGCTGATTTTGGTATTGCAAGAACTGCATCTCAAAACACAGTCCAGTGTGAAAAAGAAATGATGGGTTCGGTTCATTATTCTTCTCCGGAACAAGCCAAAGGTAGACTTACCGATGAAAAATCGGATTTATATTCACTTGGAATAGTTATGTATGAGATGGCTACAGGAATATTGCCATTTGAAGGAGAAAGTCCAATAACTGTTGCTTATAAACAAATAAAAGAAGCTGTTAACTTCCCTGAAAAATTAGATAATAATATTTCTAATGGGTTAAGAAATGTTATCTTAAAAGCCGTTCAAAAAGATCAGAGTTTAAGATATCAAAGTGCAATTGAAATTATTTCAGATTTGAATAAACTTAAGTACAATAGTGATTTCAAGACGGAATTTAAAGATTTAAATGAAAGTCCAACAATGATAATTCCAAAAGTTAATATTGTTGAAAAAGAAGATGATACAGATGAAACTATGTTTCAAACTCAGAAAATTGTCATTGGAAAAGAAAATAATATTAATTTTAATGAAGATGCATTTGAATATGCATTTGAAAGTGAAGTTGAAGATATGAAAAAAATAAAGAAAAAATCTAAAAAAAGTAATTCAAGAGTATTATCAGCAATATTATCTGTAATTGCTATTCTTCTAGCTTTAGCAGTTGTGTTATTTTTCTCAATTAGATATTTTAATGACAATTTAAAGGTAAAAGAAATAGAAGTGCCAAATGTTATAGAAATGGAATATAACAAAGCTGAAGAATTACTTTTAGAAAAAGGCATTCAAATGGTTATTGATGCTGAAATATACGATGTAGATAATGAAAAGGGAATAATATTAGATCAGAATCCTAAAGAGGGAATGCATATTAAATCTGGTTCTGTGAGAGTTGTTTTAAGTAAAGGAGCCGAAATGGTTTTCATTCCAAATCTTTCAGGATCTACTACAAATGAAGCTAGAGTTACACTTGAGGAACTAGGTTTAAAACTTGGAGAAGTTGAAAGAGTTTATAGTGATAAAGAAATTGGAGAAGTTGTAAATCAAGCGCCTGAATCAGGAGTTGAAGTAGTAAAAGGTACTAAAATTGATATTTTAATAAGTAAAGGTAAAGAAAAGAAATACTATAAAATGCCAAATATAATTGGATTATCGCGTTCAAGAGCTGAAGCTGATATAATATCGGCAGGTTTTATTGTTGGAGAAATAAGTGAAGATTATAGTCAAAATATAGCAATAGGACTTGTTAGTGAACAAGGATTTAGAGCTCAAACAGAGGTGACAGAAGGTTCAGAAGTAGATTTTGTTATTAGTAAAGGACCAAAACCTATAACTGATGGAAATCAAAATGATATTAACCAATCAAATGCAAATTCAGGAAATGGTGATTCTGAAAATAGTAATGATATGGAAATAAACAGTCAAAATAATCAAGAAGGAGAACAAACACAGTTAATTGAAAGAGAACTGTTGTTAAGATTGCCTGAAGGAGAAGGAATAGTTCTGGTTAGTGTAAAAAAAGTTATAGGAGATTCAGAAGAGGTAGTTTATGAAAAAAAACACAATAAGGAAGAACAAGGGATTCGAGTAATCGTAAAAGATAGTGGAACGGTTAAGTACAAAATATATTTTGATAATCAATATGGGAATGATTATGAAGTGGTATTTTAGGAGGCGTGATGCTTAAAGGAAGAATTATTAAAGGAATAGCAGGTTTTTACTCGGTTAAGACAGATGAAAAAATTTATATATGCAAAGCAAGAGGATTATTTAGAAAAAAACAACATAAACCAATAGTTGGAGATTGGGTTACAATTGAGGTAATAAACGATACAGAGGGCTATATTCAAAGTATTTTGGATAGAAAGAATAGATTATTAAGGCCAGAAGTGTCTAATATCGATTTAGCAATATTGGTTTTTTCAATAAAAAATCCTAAATTTCAATCATTGTTATTGGATAAATTAACAGTTATGTCTGAACATTATGATATGGAAACAATAATTATTTTCAATAAATGCGATTTAGCAAACAAAGAAGAAATAGAAGAGATTAATAGTATTTATAATAATATTGGATATAAGATTTTTTATACTTCGATAAAGGATGATAAATTTATAAATGAATTTAAACAATGTCTTAAAAACAAAACTAGCGTTTTTGCTGGTCCATCGGGTGTAGGAAAATCGACGCTTATGAATAAAATTGTGCCTGGTGTCAATTTCCAAACGGGAGAAATAAGTGATAAAAGTAAAAGGGGTAAACATACAACAAGGCATAGTGAAATAGTTGAATTAGATAATGGAGGTTTTTTAATTGATACTCCTGGATTTAGTTCATTAGAAATGGATTTATTGGATGTTGAAAATTTAGAGAATTGTTTTAGAGAATTTTTAAAGTTTAGTTCTAATTGTAAGTTTAGAACATGTAAACATTTTAAAGAGCCAAATTGTGCTGTAAAAAATGCAGTTGAAATTAATCAAATATCTAAATCTAGATATTCAAATTATTGTATGTTATTAGAAGAAAAAATATTAAATAAAGGGAGAAAATATTAATGAAATATTTATTAGCGCCATCACTATTATCGGCTGACTTTTCTAAAATAGGTGAAGAAATTTCAATTATTGAAAAAGCAGGAGCAGATTATATACATTTAGATATAATGGATGGACATTTTGTACCTAATATTACATTTGGACCACCTGTTATAAAAAAAATAAAGAGACGTAGTAATTTAGTGTTTGATGTACATTTAATGATTGAAAATCCAGAAAAATATATAGATTCATTTATTGATGCAGGTGCAGATATAATATCTGTTCATGCTGAAAGTACAAAACATTTGCATAGGGTTATTCAGCAAATAAAATCAAGAAAGGTAAAAGCTTGTGTTGCATTAAATCCAGCAACGCCTTTAAGTGTTTTAGATAACATATGGATGGATTTAGATATGATTTTAATTATGACTGTAAATCCTGGATTTGGTGGACAATCATATATTCCACAGATGAATGAAAAAATTAAAACATTAAGAGAATTTTTAGATAGCAAAAATTGCAATATTGATATTCAGGTAGATGGAGGAATAAAAGAAGATAATATTCAAAAAGTTCGAGAAATGGGTGCGAATGTCTTTGTTGCAGGTTCTGCTATTTTTGGAGATAAAACAGAAGAAAAAACAAAAACATTTTTGAAATTATTAGATAGATAGAGTTTTAATAATTGAAATATTAAAAATAAAATAAGTATAAACATATAAAAAATCGATTTAGAAAATCGGTTTTTTATGTTTTTCGTGCATTATTCTATAAAACATGATACAATAAGCATGCGAAAATTAAAGAATCACTCGGGGAGCTAATGCTGAGAGGAAACAACGTTTCGACCCGTAACCTGATCTAGGTAATGCTAGCGGAGGTAAGTGTAGTAAAATCCACTATAGACCCTTTCTATGGTGCTTTTTTTTAGACAACTTATCGATACTAGGTGATTTGATTTTCTAAAAATTCTATGGAGGGGAAAAAATGAATAAAAAATTATCAACAAGAATGATAGCAGAAGCAGGTATTATGATGGCGCTGGCAATAGTTTTGAGTTTAATAAAATTATTTGAAATGCCACAGGGAGGATCAGTTACTGCGGGAAGTATGATACCAATCTTAATTTTTGCTTTAAGATGGGGAGTTGGACCTGGAATGTTGGTTGGTGGAGTTTATGGTATTATGCAAATAGTACTTGGAGGATATGTGTTTGTGCCAATTCAGGCCGTAATTGATTATCCTTTAGCATTTGCAATGTTAGGATTTGCAGGATTTATGAAAAAATATTTTAATGACATAAAAACAGTTGGTGATTATATAAAAATCGGATTAATTACTTTTATAGCTATTTTTATGAGATTTATATGTCATTTATTGTCAGGTGTTATATTCTTTAGCGAGTATGCAGGAGATAAAAATCCATGGTTGTATTCAGCTGGATATAATGGATCTTTTTTGGCTGTAGAATGTGCTATTTGTATAGTTCTTTTGTGTGCGCTTGCAAAGCCAATTTCTAAAATAAAGAAATAAGAGGAAATTATGAATGCTTTAATTGCTGGAAGTGGGAAAAAATTTGAAATTCAAAATACAACTAAATATGATTTGGTAATTGCAGCAGATGGAGGAATCCATATACTTTTAGATAATAAAATTATTCCGGATATTTTAATTGGAGATATGGATTCAATTGATGAGGATTTATTAAATAATTTACCAAAAAAAATTGATTTAATTAGATATCCAAGTGAAAAGGATTTTACGGATTTAGAATTAGCACTTCAATATGCAATGTTAAAAGGGTGTTCAGAAATCACATTAGTTGGAATAACTGGAATTAGAATTGATCATGTTTTAAATAATATAAACATGGCATATAATTATTTTTCAAAAGGAATTTTTGTAAAATTGATTGATGATTTCAATATTATGTTCTTTTTAAAAAAAGGTAAATATAATCTTAAAGTGCCATCTAAGTACAAATATCTTTCATTGCTACCATGGAGAAATGATTCATTTATTAATAAGTTAGAAGGAGTTAAATATCCTCTTAAAGATACTCTTTTAAAATTTGGAACTGGTCATGGAGTTAGTAATGAATGCATGGAAAATGATTTTTATGTTGAGATTGGTAGTGGAGAATTATTAGTTGTTTATTCTTTTGAAAAATAGATACAAAAAAACAAACAGAAAACTGTTTGTTTTTTTTGTATCTATTTTGCACGAAACATATAAGTATGTAGTATAAAAAGAAAAAGGCTTCTACGAATATAAGAAGCCTAATCAATTACATTGCTCGCGTAACTACGTTAGAGCGTAAGCAACGTGTACATACGTTCATACGTTTTGGTGTACCATTTTCTGTAACCACACGTACCTTTTGAATATTAGGTTTCCAAGAACGTTTAATATGACGTTTAGAGAAAGTAACAATATTGCCACTTTGTCTTCCTTTTCCACAGATTTCGCAAACTTTTGCCATGTATGACACCTCCCTCGCCCGTGCATTTATAAATTCAACATTGTTATTTTATCACACAGTAAAATATATCGCAAGAAATAGTTTAATTAAAATCTTACAATTAATCTGTATTATATACTGTTAGAAATGTTTTACAACCTATATTACAGGCACTCGTATAGTATACTATAATTTGAAAAAAAATAAAAGAAATAATATAAAAAAATTTGAATATTATAATAAAATATGGTAATATACCTTGACGGAAAAATTTTTATTAAGCAAATATACTAAAAATGGTTAAAAATATGAAATAATTGTAAATATAGTGTTGATATTAAGGAATAAGGGTAAATACAATTTAGATGTGTATAAGAAAGACAATAATAATGACTTAATTATTTGCACATAATCTAAAATTGAGATAAAATAATTATGATTGAAATAATCATCCGATAGGAGGGATTGATAATGTCAGGAAGAATTCAAAATGAGTATGGACAGATAGAACTTGAAAATCAAACTATTGCAACTATTGCAGGAAATGCAGCAATGGAATGTTATGGATTAGTTGGAATGGCTTATAAAAGTACTACAGATGGAATATTTGAATTATTAAAGAGAGATCAATTTACAAAGGGTGTAAAAGTTGATGTAGAAGAAGATGAAGCAGTAATAGATTTGTTTGTAATCTTACAATATGGGACTAAAATTTCTGTTGTTGCCAATAATATTATTGATAAGGTTAAATATTCTGTTGAAAATATGACAGGAATAACAGTTTCTAAAGTTAATGTGCACGTTCAAGGCGTACGCACTCAGAAATAAACTAGGGAGGAACGCAAGTGCATAGTAAAGTAATACAATCTGATATTTTTAAAAAGGGAATAATTAATGCGGGAATAACTTTAAGACAAAATAAAGAATTAGTTGACGCTTTAAATGTTTTTCCGGTTCCAGATGGGGATACTGGGACAAATATGTCAAAAACAATGGATGCAGCAGTAGAATACATTGTTAAATCAAAAGGAATTAATATTTCGGAATTATCAAAAGATGTTGCTAAGGGTTCTTTAATGGGAGCAAGAGGAAATTCAGGAGTAATTTTATCTCAACTATTTAGGGGCTTTGGAAAAGGACTTGAAAACGTTGAAGATTCTATGACATGTGCTGACTTAGCAGAAGCGTTTGATATGGCGGCAAAAACTGCGTATAATGCTGTAATGAAACCGACGGAAGGAACTATTTTAACAGTTGCAAGAGAAATGGCAGAATTTGCGGTAGCTCAAGTTGAAAATTATAATGATATAGTGGAATTTTTTGAAGAAATTATTAATGAAGGTGAAAGAAGTGTTTTAAGAACACCAGAATTGTTGCCAGTTTTAAAAGAAGCGGGCGTTGTTGATGCTGGTGGTAAAGGCCTGGTATTTATCTATAAGGGATTTTTAAATGCAGTTAAGGGTATAGATGAAATTGAAATTGAAGAGTTTAGTTCTTTAGAAGTAGAAATAGAAGAAAGTACTGAAGAACTTGATTTAGAGTTTTTGTATTGCACTGGTTTTATATTAAATACTGAAGAAATTAGTGGCAAAGAATTTACTGAAATGATAAGTCCATTAGGAAATTCTTTGGTACTTGCAGAAGGCGATGGATTTATGAAAGTTCATATACATTCAAATGAACCAGGAACAATTATGCAAATGGCATTAAAATATGGTGAATTAACAGATATTAATATAGATAATATGAAATATCAACATGATGAAAATAAATTGTCTGATGAAGAAAATCATATAGATCATGTTGAAAAAGTTAGTATTGATAAGGAAATAAGTGTTATTGCAGTTTCTATGGGTGAAGGTATAACTTCTTTATTTGATGAATTAGGAGTTGACTATGTTATTAATGGTGGTCAGACTATGAATCCAAGTACTGAAGATTTTATGAAAGCAATCGAAAATGTTACAGGAGAAAAAGTGATTTTACTGCCTAATAATAGTAATATTATTTTAGCTGCGAAGCAAGCAGCAGAGATGAGTGATAGAGAAGTGTTTGTTGTTGAAAGCAAAACAGTTCCTCAAGGGATTGCATCTATGTTAGATTTTGATGAAGAAGTTTCGGCGGTAGAGAACTTTGAAAATATGAAAGAATCAATTCAAAATATAATTACAGGTCAAGTGACATATGCTGTGAGAAATACTAATATAAATGGTGTAGAAATAAATGAAAATGATATTATTGGATTGAAATCTAAAGAAATATTAAGTGTAAGTAGAGATATTGATGAAACGACAATAGATTTAATTGATAAATTAGTTGATGAAGATAGCGATTTAATTACTCTTTATTATGGTTCTGATATTGAAGAAAGTAAAGCTGAAGAGTTGTTAAATCTACTTGAAGAAAAATACTCAGAATTTGAATTTGAATTAGTATATGGTGGACAGCCTATTTACTATTATTTAATTTCTGTTGAGTAACGTAAAAAATAATTTATAACCTAATGTTTATATAAAGTAAAAATAGCCTTAGGGCTATTTTTACTTTATATATAAATAAGGGCGGATGATATAATGATAAATATAATAAAAATAAAAGGTATAGGAAATAAGAAAAAAGAGATATTGAATAAGAAAAAAATATACAATGTTATAGATTTATTAAATAATATACCTAAAAAATACATAAATATTAATAAACATACTAGAATAAATGAATTAAAATCGGGAGATATTGGTTTTTTTAAATGTAAAGTAATAAATGTTCCTATATCTAAGAAAGTGAAAGGATATTTAATAACTAAAATTCATGTAATGGTAGAAGATAAACATGCATATTTAGTTTTTTTTAATCAAAAATACATAGCAAAAAAATTTTTGAAAGACCAAGAATTGTGGGTTGAAGGAAAAATTAAAGTTATTGGTAGTATTATTGAAATATATCCTAGAATTTGTGAAGAAACTGATAATAGAAATGAAATCAGACCAATTTATAAAAAGATATATAATATTAATTCAAATGAATATAAAAAATGGATTGTAGAAGCTTTAGATATTATTTCAAATTCAGATTTTGAAATTCTTCCGAATAGAATAATAAATAAATTAAATTTACTAAAACAAAGTGAAGCATATAGAGAAATTCACTTTCCGACAAATAGAGAAAATTTTATTAGAGCTAAAAAGACGCTTTCTTTTACAGAATTATTTGTTTTTCAATGTGGGATAAAATTAATAAAGAAAAAGAAGTATGAAAGTAATGTAGGCATTTCTTTTAAAACTGATCTAGAGAGTGAAACAATATCAAAATTGCCATTTGAGTTAACTGATTCACAAAAAGAAGTTATAAATCAAATTGGTGTTGATATGATGAAAAATAAAAGGATGCATAGACTTATTCAAGGAGATGTTGGCTCAGGCAAAACTATTGTTGCGTTTATTGCGATGATTAATTCATTTAATAGTGGATATCAATCAGTTATGATGGCACCTACAGAAATTTTAGCTATTCAACATTACACTTCTTTTTGCGAGTTGTTTCCAAATCTTAAAATTGCTTCAGTTATGCTAGTTGGTGGAATGAAAAATAAATGTAAAATAGAAACTAAGCAAAAAATTGAAAATGGTGAAATTAAATTTATTTTTGGAACACATGCATTGATTCAAAATGATGTTGTTTTTAATAAACTAGGACTTACAATAACTGATGAGCAACATAGATTTGGAGTACTTCAAAGAAATTCATTAAAAAATAAATCTTTGAACAATGATGTATTAGTAATGTCGGCAACACCTATTCCAAGAACTTTAGCACTTATAATATATGGCGATTTAAATATATCTATAATAAATCAAATGCCTGTTGGTAGAAAGAAGATAATAACGAAAATAGTTAAGAAAAAGGAAAAAAATAAATTATATAATTTTATTAAACAACAAATAGAAAAAGGCTTTCAAATATATTATGTTTGTCCTAAAATAGAAGATGATGATGAAGAATCTAAAATTAGTAGTGTAGAGAAAATAAAAAAGGAATTAGGAAATATATTTGATGATAAAGAAGTTGCTATTCTTCACGGGAAAATGAAAAATGAAGAAAAAAAACTTACAATGGATAAATATATTAATAAAGAAATTAAGATTCTAATTAGTACTACAGTAATTGAAGTTGGTGTAAATGTACCTAATGCAAATGTTATGATAATTGATAATGCTGAAAGATTTGGATTGGCTCAAATTCATCAATTAAGGGGTAGAGTAGGCAGAAGTTCGCAACAGGCATATTGTTTTTTGATTAGCGAAAGCGAAAAAAACGAAAGATTAAAGGTGCTTGAGAAATCATCTGATGGATTTTTTATCGCAAATGAAGACTTGAAATTAAGGGGTCCAGGGTATTTTTTTGGTACTCAACAACATGGACTTCCGGTATTTAAATTTTCAAATTTATATGAAAATACAAAAATTTTAGAATATGCTAGAGATGTTGCTACTGAATATTTAAGTTATGATGAAAATTTATCTAAAAAAGAAAGCATAGGTATAAAGAAGGCTTTAAAGGAACTGTTTAATGAAGTTGAAGAAATAGATTTTGATATATAAGGAGAATAAAATGAGAATTATAGCCGGTGAAGCAAAGGGAAGACCAATAAAAGCGCCAAAAGGAATGAATACTAGACCGACGACAGATCGAATTAAAGAATCATTATTTGCTATTCTTGGGAATATAGATGATTCAAAATGGTTAGATTTATTTTCAGGAAGTGGAAATATTGGACTAGAGGCAATAAGTAGAGGCGCAGAGAAAGTTGTTTTTATTGATGAAGCATATATAGCAATTACGGCTATAAAGGAAAATATCAAAAAACTTGGATTTGAAAATAAAGGAGAAATATATAAAAATCAAGCTAAAAGGGCTATTAATATTCTTGCTAAAAAAGGCATGAAATTTGACTATATTTTTTTAGATCCTCCCTATGAATCTAACCAAATTTCTTTATTACTAGATGATAATAACTTAAGAAAATGTCTTTCTAAAGATGGCATTATTATTTTAGAACACCCAGAAAGAGAAGAAATAAATGAAAATTATATAATTATTGATCAAAGGAAATACCAAAACACTTACATAACTATGTTAAAATAATAGTTATAATATGTAAGTAAATTAATAAAGTGTAGGTGATAATATGAAAGTTGTATATCCAGGAAGTTTTGACCCAATAACGTTGGGACATTTAGATATTATTCAAAGAGCTTCATCAAAATTTGATGAAGTTGTTGTGCTTATATTAAATAATCCATCAAAAAAAGTTATGTTTGATGTTAGTCAAAGAATTTCATTTATTGAAGAAGCAATTAAAAATTATGATAATGTTATTGTAGATTCGTATGATGGACTATTAGTTGAATATTTAAGAATAAATAGAATTGATTCTATAGTTAAAGGGTTAAGGGCTTTTACAGATTTTGAATATGAATTTCAAATGGCATTAATGAATCATTATCTTGAACCAGATATGGAAACTTTTTTTCTTATGACAAGTAATAAATATTCGTTTGTTAGTTCAAGTATGGTGAAAGAAGCGTCTAAGTTTGGCGCGGATATTAGTGCACTGGTACCAAAACATGTTAATGCGGCTATTATTTCAAAAATAAGGGGGGATAATCAATGACAATTGATAAGTTGTTGACGGAATTAGAAGAAATAATAGAAGAAGGTACAACATTTCCATTTGTGGGAAAAGCAAGGGTTGATAAAAAAGAAATTTATGAAATAATTAAACAAATATCAATAAAATTACCTGATGATATAAAACAAGCACAATGGATAATGGAAGAAAAAACTAGAATTTTGCAAAAAGCTCACACGGAGAGTAAGGTTATTTTACAAGAAGCTGAGATAAAGGCAGAACAGAGAGTAGATGAATCGGATATAGTTAGAGATGCTAGAAAAAAAGCGGATCAAATTATAAGAGATGCAGAAAAAAAAGCAACAGAATTAAAAATGGGTACAAAAGAATATGTTGAAAGTATATTAAAAAAACTTCAAGCACAATTAAATGAAGAAAATGCTATAATTACTGAAAATTTAAAAGAACTTGAAGGTTTTTATGGGCAATATGATTCTAATGATTAAATGGATTAGTAGTTAGTTCTGAATCGATAAAATTATTAGAATTTATAAATTTATAATATATATTACTATAATAATTTTCATTAAGTAAAAATTTTTTTTCTTTTTCAGGTAAATATTTTATGCTTTTATTAAATTGAGTTACAATATTAACATTACTGTTCTTTTTTGTATGACTTAATATCTCTAAACCTCTTTTATTTGCAGCTAAAACCCTAATATAATTTATGTTTCCATTTTCCGAATTTTGATACATTTTTTTTGTTATATTTAATGCTGAATGAATAAGGAAACGTTGTATTCTTGTTTTTGTATATCTTTTGCAATGAATTTGATTGATTGCATCATTAAAGTTAGTTGAATTTTTAAATGCATTGTAAATTCTGTTTTCTAAACCAGGTTCGTAGTCAATGATTTTTTCTGCAAAATTTGATTGTCTATCTAAGAATTTATATTGAATTAAATTGTAATATGCATCTATATTTCCAAAAACTTGATG
>Ga0193961_1000419_pt1 | contig 16377 bp, 18 predicted proteins | sample FB_4_MG_FD_140371 | JGI IMG/M metagenome (GOLD analysis project Ga0193961, IMG submission 140371) | Microbial mat bacterial communities from the Broadkill River, Lewes, Delaware, United States - FB_4_MG | ecosystem: Environmental > Aquatic > Freshwater > River > Microbial mats | place: USA...
CTAATAAAATTAATTGCTCGCATACAGGATGTGTATGAAGGTTCTATATATTATGATAATTTAAATTATCATAATATATAGAACCTTCATACACATCCTGTATGCGAGCAATTAATTTTATTAGAGTACTTTTACCGCTACCAATAGGACCTTTTATCAAATATTTTTTTGCTTTATAAAATGTATAGGTAAAATCTTTTAAAACTAATTTATCTCCATAATAAAATGAAACTTTTTCCAAATTAATTTGTTTTTTCAATTTAATTTGTTCAACTAAATCTTTGTTTATCATATTTTCATTTAACTGTTCGTCAAATTTATATTTTATATCTTTTCCTGCTCTATAACTTGATACCATAGGTGCAATAGATGCTATTGGATTTAACATTTTCCCAAATAATTGAGAGACTGCAAGTACCATTCCTATAGATATAACTCCTTTTATTGCAAATCCACTTGAAATAATCATTATTGAAACCGTAGAAAAAAGTCCAATAAACATCGACACATATTGTGATCTAAGCATAGCCCTTTTATTTTCAAAAAAACGATTTTCAAAAGTTTCATTTTTCTCCAAAAATAAACCCTCTACCTTAGCATTGATTCCATAACTTTTAATCAATACAAACCCATCTAATTTTTCTTTTAGAAAAAATATAAATTGTTCCTCACTCTGTATCCATTTTTGATTAGTTTTCTTTAAAGCAAAAGCCATTTTACGAGATATAAGTACTGTAATAAAGCAAATCAAAAGTAATATAAAAAATAACCTTATATCAATATACAATGTTCCTACAACGGCAATAATAAAACTCGTTATCACATAAGGTAACTTATAAAGTGTTTCCAAATACAATTCTCTAAATTTAGCGATATTCCCCATTAACATATTAAAGTAAACACTTTCATTTTCTGAATAAAATATATTTGTTGTTTTCATGAAAATTTTATGAAATAAGGCTTCTCTAAGTTTTAATGTTTTTTCTTTAATCAACTTATTTTTTAAATTATATTGACAATATTCAAGTGAAACTGAAATAATAACAAAACAAATTCCAAAAACAGCTGATTTTAAAAAATAATTCCAATCTTTACGCACCGCTGAATCTAATAAGTTGCTTAAAACAAATGCAAAAAGCGTAGCTAAAGCACCTGAAAGCACTGATAAAATTACAAAATAAATTTTTTTTGCTCTTTGGTTATTATTATTCATACTCTATCTCCTAGATATTAGTTTTTTATCAAACTATCTAAAAATCTTTTAATCCTTTATATCTCATATCCAAATTATTTTTAAACTCAATATCTTCATTTTGTATTTATTAAAACAAAATAAGTATAAATCAAACCTTGAATCTTATTTCCAACTCTGTATTAAGATTAGCAGATAATGTCAAACTCGTCAATTTCACTTATAGTATATTCTTTTTCTTTTCCATTCATTGGAACTATTAAATATTCATATATATAGCCTTAAGATATCTTCCTTCACCTTCGAAATAGTCAGGCTTTTTATAAAGTCCAAATTCTACTAATAATTCATTTATATTACCAAAAACTTGATGCCACATTTCATTTAATATTTCTTCTATATCAACACCATGTTCAACCGCTGATATTTTTAAATTGGCATTAGCTTCTTTAAAGCTCACTTGTATTATAGGTTCTATTATCTCTATCAAAATATCATGTATGGACTTTATTATATCCATGTCACTTTGATAAAAAATTGGTACTGATACTTTAAAACATCCTAAATTTTCCTCTAAATAATTTAGACTCTTTAAATATTTTGCATATAATAAATCTTCTTCATTTACTTTCATAAATTCGTTGTTATTTAAAACTATTTTTTCTACTACATTTGCACATCTACTAATCATTTCATTATTATATTTTTCAGCTAAATTAATATAATTATTCTTTGTATCTTCTCTTGCTTTAATTTTAGTTAATTGTAATGCAACTTGTCGATTAAATCGATATACGTCATTCCTATCGCCCGCTGCATCTCCAAAACTGACAAAAGATAATTTCTGAGTCCTATAATTATTACAACTACATAGTATATTTTCACTAAATGCATCTACTTTATCACTTTTTTCAAATCCAAATAAAATATAATCTCTATTATCTTTTTGTAATTTTGATATTTTAAAATAACCTTTCTTACTTAATGTATCAATTGCTAAACCATCAAGAATATAGCTACCAATAATATGATACAATAATTCTCCAATACTAAAGTGTTCTGAACTATTTAAGTTCTTTGCAATTTCAATTATTTTTTCCTTAGAATTATTTATTTTTTGTGATATTTCTTTTGCCATATTATTAGAAAATCTGTTGATTTCGTCTAAATCTTTTTCATAAATCGCAGTGAAATTTATTTTAAACAACCCATTTTTACTATCAATTAAATCTAATGATGTCATTTTATCAATAATTTTAGACAATTTACTAATTTCTATATTACAAATATAGCTCAGTTGTTCTATCCCTAATGTATACGGAACAGCTTTTCCAATATTATACAAAATTTCCTTGGTGTATTTTTCACTAAATAATTTAAAGGGATTGTATTTATCTAAATTCCCACAATCTCCATAATGATACATTTCAATAAAACTCATTATTTTAGCTCCTTTTTTAATTTATAAACTTAATATTTTTTAAATATCTTCTTTGAACTTTATCTAAAATGTCGATTTTTCAATTCTTCAAATGAAAATAATAACCCTCGATTATTTACTTTTGTAATTTTCAAATTAATCTCCTTGCTCGACTAATCAAGTAATTTATTATCAATATTATTTTACAAAAGTATAATCTCAAATAAAGTTACAAATATATTATAACCGTTTTTTCTTCATTTATTAAAAATATTGTATATAATAATCCAAAATAAAATTGAATATCCGAAATTTACAACTAGCTAACAAAGGTAATGTTATGACATTAAAAATATCATGTAATACTACTCTAATTAATTCATTTTCACTACTTTTTTTACAGCTATACATAGCCAAAATAAATGAACAAGCAAAGTTAAAAAAATAACATCACTCCTTGGATTATGAATAGTTTTAACAATCCAATAAAATGGTAATATTCCTGCCACAATGCTTAACCATTGCTTATTAAATAAATCCGACATGGATAACACAATAAAAACACTAAGTCCTTTTGAATAAGTAAGCCCTTTAACTTTATCATCTGCAAAAACAAATAAAATAACTCCAATTAATAAGCTTTCTATCGCAATCATTACTATCAGATATAATAAAATCCCTATTTCAAGCATATAAATATCCAACATAAAATAAATTAGAATTGTATAAATTATACTACCTACAAATGGTAATATTAATCGGTGAATTATATATCCTAAATATCCTATTGGTGTAATAGATATAAGTTCAAAAATCTTACCATCCTTTTCATCAATCATTAAAAACCCTGCAACTACGCCTAACATCATTGGCGATATCAGTAAACATAACCCAAGAACATATCCATAATATGGTCTAAAATCAAAAAAAGATACCGCACAACACAAAATTATTTTGATTAAAATAACCATTAAAATGGGTATCAGCATTAGCATAATCATTATTGGATCGCGGCTAATCATTTTCATATCTGCTTTAAACGCTTTTCTATTCACCTGTAACACCTCCAAAAATCTTTTTTTCTACATGAAAAAAACAAAATACTGTTATTATCGATAGATACAAAAGATTTAATATCATTTCAATCGAATTAATTTCAAAAAAAGAACCATAAATTAACTTTAATCCCGCTACGCTTGGAAAAATATTAAAAACCCAATGATGTGGCATATTTATTAAAAATGAAAAACACGGTACTGCAATAAACAACACATATGGAATCATTTTAATAAAATATTCATTAATTGATTTACTTTTTGCAGCTACAAAAAAACCATACAATGTAAAGAAAAATGAAGAAATTATTACACTTAAAATAAAAAGCATCCAATTTATTTCCCCTCCATACGTTGTAATTGTAATCACAATGCTTGCTATAACCGCTAAAATAGTTAGAGAAATAATTTTTCCCATTAAATATTCCTTAGGTCTTAATGGCGTTACAATTAAATACTCCAAAATCCCTTGATTCTTTTCCAACATAATAATTCCACCTATAAAGAAAAAACCAACAATTGTTGGATCACAATATATAACTAAAGGTACTACACTTATTTTCATACTTTCAGGTATTTGGTGAATTACAAGCATATAAATAAGTGTTAAAATCGCATAAACTACATAAAATCCTTGTCTAAATTGGAATTTTACATCTGCTTTTATCGCATTTATCATTCTCACACAAGTTCCCTCCCTGTTAGCTTTATAAATATATCTTCTAAAGTAGCTTCTTGGCTATGAATACGTTTAATTTCTTTTTCTCTCAAAATATTAAAGAAATGTTCATTTTCTCTAATTGTTCTTAATGAAAATAATTCTGAACATTCTTTTTTATCATTATAATAATCTATTTTAATATTTTGAGTTCCGTACTTAACCATAAGTTCCTTTGGACTATCTATAACTGGAATATTACCATCTACAATAAACGCGACTCTTTCACACAATTGTTCCGCAACCGTCATATTATGGGTTGTCATAAAAATTGTTTTACCTTCTTTTTTTAATTCTAAAATCATATCCTTAATAATCCTAGCATTTCCTGGATCTAGTCCCGATGTAGGTTCATCAAAAAATAGAATTTGAGGATTATGCAATAAAGAACGGATAAAATTCAATCTCATCTTCATTCCTTTTGAAAAACTTTCGACTTTTTTGTTTCTATCTTCAAACAACCCAACTCTATCCAGTAATGCATCAATATTTTTTGTTTCTTTACTATAATAAGAACTCATTAGTTCAAGATTTTCTTTTGCTGTCAATTTGATATATAAATTAGGAAAATCAAACGCAACTCCTATATTTTCAAAAAAATCATTGTTCCAATTTTTACGTTCTTTTCCCATTATTTCGACGCTACCTCTATATCCTTTTAATAACCCAATAAGAATTCTTTGCGTAGTCGTTTTCCCTGCTCCACTCGGTCCTAAAAACCCAAATATTTCTCCTTTGTTTATAGTAAAATCAATTTTATGTATCACTTCCTTTTTTGATTTTTGATACTTAAATTGTAGATTTTTAACTTGAATCATATTTTCCCTCCTTTAAAGGTCATGTGTTCTTTTTTGATTTAAAAAAATAAATTACTTAAATTCTCCTATTAATGACATACTTCCCATTATAATAAACAACATGTGTTCTGTTATAAGTTTTTTTCTCATAGTTTCATCTTCATAATTTTTTAGAATAAACAAAAAGCCCTCCACAAATTGCACCGAAACAATTTCAGCCATTTCTATATGTGCTTGAGAATTTTTAACTTTTTGAATATGACTAACAAAATGTTCTGTTAAAAATTGCAGTAAATTCTCTTTTACTTTCTCAAATTGGGTACCTTCGCTTCCTTCAATAAGCAAAACAAATCTCTTAGAAAAAGTGGGCATATAATTTTCAATAAATTCAAATAAACTACTGCGCCAAATTCTAACATCTGATACATTCCATAAATAATCTGGACGTTCAATCTCTTCATGGTGTTCAAGAAAATAAATAAATTTGTCATATTCATCTTTAACTAAAGCTTCAAATAAAGCTTCCTTATTATCAAAATAATTATAAAAATTTCCAATTGTTGTTCCAGCAATTTTTATAATTTTTCTTAAAGATGAATTTTTAAATCCATTAGTTAAAAACTCTTTTTCACCTGCATTTAGTAGCGCATTTCTAACTTCTTCTTTTTTACTTTGCATAAAATATCACCCGTTCTTTTTTCATATTATCTCACACTTTTATTTATGTCAAGTTTCTTTTGTACAAAATTTCACTATTTTTATATAAAATTATTAATTTCATGATATTTATTCAACAATCTTTTTATATTCTTTAATTATCTTAAGCATATTTTCTTTTAAAGAATTTTCTCCATCTAACTTCAAAACTTTACAAGGCAATGAATCCGCCCAAATCTTATGCACTTTATATGACGGTGAACCATCATAATCATAATTTTCTGCGCTTTTTATAAACTTCCTGTTTTCTTCATATAAATCTCCTCCAACAAGAATTCTATTTCCAAATTTGTTTTGAGCTCTTTTCATAAGACGTTTTTCTCTAATTTCAAAAGAAGCTGTAAGATGAACTGCCAAATCAAATAGAGGTACAAATGGCTGATTAAAACTATCCATTGAACCTGCCATAACAAAATAATTTGTTTTTACTATATCATTCATTAATCTATTAATCTTTTCTTCTCTAGAATACATAACAGTATATGGTTTTTCAGTATCTGTTCTCCATATATAATCATCTATATCAAAGTATTGATATCCTAATTCTTTTGAAACAAGTTTACCTAATGTTGTTTTCCCAGCTCCTTGAGATCCAAAAATAATTATTCCTCTATTCATATTTTACTCTCTTTCCTTATCTATAACTTATATATTTTCTAATTTATATCATCATTTTAAACTGCGGCTTTTTTATACTAGAATATTATTATAATGCTTTTCAATTAATTCATTACATATCTCAAACTCTTTGCAAAATTTATATTATTGATTTATTTTTTATAATAACAAAAATTTATTTACTTTAAATAATAAAGTCTAATAAATATATGCCTTCAATAATTTTTCAAATTCTAATCTATTTACATCATCTTTGATTTTATATGTCTTTGTATAATAATTATTTGATATATCCCTAATTAAAATATAATTTTTACCTAGAACAGTTATATACACAAACGAATCTTCTTTTTCTATTACTATTTCATAAGAAATTCCATCATAATACAGTTCTTCAGAACCAAGTCCATATTTTCTTACCTTTACATTATTAATTATATCAATAAAAGAATTTATATTCTTATATTCAACAACTGCTTTCTTTTCAGATGAAGAAAAATCATATGAATTAATATTTATTTTCTCTATGTCTTTACAATTTATCAATTGCTCCATTTTATTATATCTAAAATGTGAATCTATTTTTGTTCCTATAAGTAAAAACATTAAAGTTAATAATACTATTAAAATTGATTTATTTACCTTTTTATTCATAATCAAAACCCCCATATATAATTATTCAAATAATTATATTATATAAGCTAACTTTCAATCCAACTAATTATTGCATTAATAAATTTATTCGTATCGTCACTTTTTCTCTTTTTATTTTTGCCAGATCTATTGCCTTTTCTTCTTTCTTTTTGTCCTAGATATCTTTCAAAAAGCAATCTATCCATATTTTCTTCAGAGTAGAAAAATCCTTTTGGGTTTAGCGCTTTTGCTTTTTTTCCAAGAGCCATAACAGCTAAGCCATAATCTTGTGTAATAACCAAATCTCCCTCATTGGTTTTATTAATAAGTGCAATATCAACTGAATCCTTGCCTTTATCAATAATAAAAACTTTGGCATATTCACTTTTGCAAACATGACAATAATCCATAAACAATAGAAGCTCTATTTTATATTTAATGCATATTTTTTCAATTTCATCTTTGTTAGGACATGCATCCGCATCTACTAATATTCTCATTAAACAACCTTCATTTCTTATTAAAATAAAGAGTTGTAATTTTAATATCTAAAATCACAACTCTTAGTAAAATCAATTTAAATGCTATTTATGCTCTTTTATGGCTAAGTTTCTTTGAATTACTCATTAAATACCAAACTGGACTTGCTATAAATATTGAAGAATATGTTCCTACAATAACTCCAACGATTAATGGTAATGCAAAGTTTTTAACTGCTTCAACACCAAATAAATACAAACAAACTATAGTTACTAATGTTGTAACTGAAGTATTAATAGATCTAACAACTGTTTGTGAAATACTATGGTTAATTAATTCAGCATATTCTTTTCTCTTAGCTGTCTTTTTATTTTCTCTAATTCTATCAAATACAACAATAGTATCATTGATAGAATAACCAACAATAGTTAATATTGCAGCAATAAATGAGCTATCCAATGATAATTGTAAAATCAAATAAATTGAAAGTGCAATTAAAACATCATGAACCAATGCAATTACTGCCGAAACTCCAAATTTAAATTCAAATCTAAATGTAATATAAATTAACATTAATATTGTTGCAAAAATAATTGATAAAACTGCATTTCTTTGAATTTCAGAACCAATTTTTGCACCAAATTGAGTAGATTGAATTAAATCTTTATCCTCTAAATTATACTTTTCTTTAAACTTTGAAAAGAATTCTAAACGCTCATCATTTGATAAATCCATTTTAGATTTAATGATTATCTCATGATTTAAATCCCCTGCATGAATAATATGTGCATCTTTATCTAATTGATCAGTTATTTCTCTAACTTCTGAAACAGATACTTCATCTTTCATATCAATCTGAATCATTGTACCACCAGTAAAATCTATTCCTTTATTAAATCCCTTTGCAAAAAATACAATTAATCCAATTAAAATAATTAAACCTGAAATTGCAAAAAAGATATTTCTTTTTTCAATTATTTTTAATTTCATTATTCTGCCTCCTTTACGCCATAAAATGCTTTCTTACGAAAAGCTGGTATTTCAATTATGTTTTTAAGCATAGAACGCGTAAATATTACAGCAGTAAACAATGATGCTACAATACCAATCATAAGCGTAACTGCAAAACCTTTAATAGGTCCAGTTCCAAAGTTATATAACACTACTCCTGCAATAAGCGTTGTAATATTAGCATCCATTACAGTTCTTAATGCTCTTTTAAATCCTGCATCCACTGAAGATCTTATAGATTTTCCTTGTCTTAATTCTTCTTTAATTCTTTCAAATATAATAACATTGGCATCAACCGCCATACCTATCGTAAGAATTAATCCCGCAATACCTGGCAATGTAAGCGTTGCATTTATACCAATCATTACAAATAGTGTAACTAAAATATACAATATTAACGCAACATCAGCAACAAATCCAGGAATTCTATATACAATCATCATAAATAAAAATACGATTATTAATCCAATCATTGCAGCATATACACTCTTATCAAAAGATGTAAGTCCAAGTGTTGGTCCAATTACTGAATATTGCAATGTTTCTAATTCTACAGGTAATGCCCCTGCTTTAATAAGCATTGCTAAATTTTGAGCACTTTCCATTGTAAAGTTACCTTCAATAATGGCTTCACCATTTGAGATAACAACAGAAACTATAGGTTGTGATATAACTTTATCATCTAATACAATATATATAGGTTGATTAATTAATCTAGCAGTTGCTTCTCTAAATGCATCTGCTCCCGCTGAATCAAATTTTAACGAAATAACATATTGCTCTTTACCCGTCATATCATCTCTTCTAATACTTACATATGATTCCTTTACATTTTCACCAGTTAAAACTTCTGTTCCTGCTGGATCAATAAATTGAAGCTTTGCTGTTTTACCAATTAAGTTTATAGCATCTTCTTCATTGCTTAATCCTGGTAATTCAACTCTAATTCTTTTGTCTCCTTCAATTACGATACTAGGTTCAGAAACACCTAAACCATTTACACGTTGATCAATAATTGATTTTGCTTCCATCATCTTATCTTTTAATTCTTTACCTTCTAAATCAGTTTTTGCCTCTAATACTACAAAAGCTCCACCTTTTAAATCCAATCCTAATCTTAAATCTTCCTTAATCGAATTTACTGCAAAATCTCCAACTTCAAAACCATTGATGCCAACAAAACTAGCACAACCAATTAAAACAAATATCAACAATAAAACGATAATATTTTTTGCTTTCACCTATAATGCCTCCTCTTTTATTTATTATCCTTAATATTATGTCGCTTAGCAAAAGAGACATAATCAATAGCTGACTGTTTAAGCCCGTCAATTTCTTCTTCTGTTAATTTTCTTACTACTTTTGCCGGAGAACCCAATACAAGTGTGCCTGATGGAATTTTCTTTCCTGGCGTTACAATCGAACCTGCGCCAATAAGAACATTATCTTCTATAACTGCCCCATTTAAAATTATAGAACCCATTCCAACCAAAACATTATTGCCAACTTTACAAGCATGGACAATTGCCTTATGTCCTACCGTTACATAGTTGCCAATAATAGTTTCATATTCTTCACTAATATGAATTACAGTTCCATCTTGTATATTGCTATATTTTCCAATTCTTATAGCATTTTCGTCTCCTCTTAATACACAGTTATACCATACCGAAGATTCTTCTGCTATATGTACTTTTCCTATTATTTCAGCACTATCTGCAATAAAACAAGAAGCATCTATAACTGGTTTTTCTCCTTCATATGGTAATATCATCTACTCATCCCCCTCACAATTTATAGCCTCGTATGCTGTTATTGCACATTCAACCCTTTTTCTTTCCATTTCACAGCCAACCTCATCTGGTTCAAAGAAAGATCCATGTCTATGATATGCACTAGCCATACAACCACCACTACAATAAAATTTAGCCCAACATTCCTTGCAAGCTTCTTTTGTGTATATATTTACAGCCTTAAATTTTTCCATCAAATCAGTATTTGTAAGTCCTTCATCCAAAGTTCCTATTCTAAAACTTGGATCATCTACAAATTGATGACATGGATAAATTTCACCATTAGGTGTAACTGCTACATAATTGTTCCCAGCCCCACAACCAGAAATTTTTCTAGCAATACAAGGCCCTTCATTCATATCTATAACAAAATGATAAAACATAAATTTAGGATTTTTCTTTTTAAGTGAAACATAAGTTTCAGCTAATAATTCATATTCCTTTAAAATAGCTGGAATATCTTCTTTTTGAATAGCATAGTCGCACTTTGGATCCGCTACAACTGGTTCTAATGAAGTAATATCAAATCCTAAATCGTAGTAATGCTGAACATCTTTTGTAAAATCTAAATTATTTCTAGTAAACGTTCCTCTAACAAAGTAAGAACCTTTTTTTCTTTTTTCAGCTAATTTTTGAAACTTAGGTACTATAACATCATAGCTACTAGCACCGCCATATCCTGGGCGCATTTTATCATTTATTTCCTTACGTCCATCAAGACTCATTACAACATTTTCCATATGCTCATTAATAAAATCTATTTTTTCATCATCAAGCAACATTCCATTTGTTGTAATTGTAAATCTAAACTTTTTATGATTAGTTTTTTCAAGTTCTCTTCCATAGTAAACTAATTCTTTTACTACATCCCAATTCATTAATGGTTCTCCACCAAAAAAATCTACTTCCAATTGATATCTGTTTTTTGATTTCTCTATTAAAAATTCCAATGCTTTTTTACCAACTTCCAATGGCATTAAAGCAGTTTCACCCTTATATTCACCTTGAGACGCAAAACAATAGGTACACTTTAAATTACAAGCATGTGCAACATGTAAACACATAGCCTTGATAACATCCTGATCAATTGCCTCTGTTAATTCTTCAAATTGATCTTCAGTATAAAGCATACCTTCTTTTTCTAAAATTTTAATTTCATCATATGACTCAATTAATTCTTCTTTTGAATAGGTACTAGCATATTTATTAAGAATTTCTTCTTTATTTGGCTTTTTATCTTCTTTTAGAATTTCAAAAGTCAAATCATCTACTACATGCACTGACCCACTAGCAATATCTATAACAAAATTTTTATTGTTTAATTTAAACTTGTGTAAATACATTTTCAATTCACCTATTTTCTATCTTCAATATTAGTATTTTATAACAATTATTAAAAGCTTTCAACACTTAACCCCTATTTTTTACAATTCAATAGATTTTTCTATTTCTTATTCGCACAAAAAAGGCGGACGCAAAAGCGGTCCGCTTCATTGAGCATATAAAAAGCAAAAAAATCTTTAAAAATCAATATCTTCTATTTTTGATTTTCATTTTCACAATATTGATTTCCAACAGTACATGATGTCTTGCAAGCTGATTGACATGATGTTTGACACTCACCACAGTTTCCATGCTTAATAGTGTCTTGATTTCTTCTTGATGTAATAGTTTTAATGTGCTTCATTGTTTTCCTCCTAGATACTATTTATTTGTTTCTTCATTTTTAGTTTGAACTGAACCTATCGCCCATTTCATAACTGTTAATTTAGTACGATCTGCTCCGACTTCAATAGTAACCATATCATCTTTTATATGAGCTACAGTGCCTGCGATTCCACCAATAGTAACAATTTCATTTCCTTCTTCTAAGCTATTTCGCATTTCATTAACTTTCTTTTCTCTCTTTTTTTGAGGTCTAATAATAAGAAAATAAAATACTGCAAACATAGCTACCATTAATATTATTCCTGCATATTGATTAGATGCCATTGTCTAACCTCCTTTACATCTCATTGTACCATATATAACTTATTTAAAACAATTATTTTATATAACCAAATTTTTTATAAAACATTTCTCTAAACTCAAGCAATGTATCATTTCTAATAGCTTCTCTAATTTGTTCCATAAAATTAATTAAAAAATGCAAATTATGAATAGTAAATAATCTTGCTGATAAAATTTCATTGCATTTAAATAAATGTCTTAAATATGCTTTTGAATAATTTCTACATGTATAACAATCACATTCAGGATCTAATGGTGAAAAGTCTTCCATAAATCTAGCCTGCTTAATTGAAACCATCCCTGAATTTGTTATAGCTGTACCATTTCTTGCAATTCTTGTAGGTAAAACACAATCTGCCATATCAATTCCTCTTATCACAGATTCTATTAAGTAATCAGGCGTTCCCACTCCCATATTATACCTAGCTTTATCCTTAGGTAAAAATGGAACTGTATGATCTAATATATCATACATCATATGAGCTGGTTCACCCACACTCAATCCACCTACTGCATAACCATCAAATCCTATATCAAGTAAACTCTTTAATGATTTTTCTCTTAAATCTTTATACATTCCACCCTGAACAATTCCAAAAACACCTTGTCTATCAGGGTTTTTATTTGCATCTTTAGATCTTTTAGCCCATCTAGTTGTTCTTTCAATTGACTTAATTACATAATCTCTCTCCGCTGGATATGGAATACATTCATCAAATGCCATCATAATATCAGAACCTAATGCATTTTGAATTTCAATTGATTTTTCTGGTGAAATAAAATGTTTTGATCCATCTATAAATGATTGAAAGTAAACACCCTCTTCTTTTATTTTTCTCATTGGCCCTAAACTAAAAACTTGAAAGCCACCACTATCTGTAAGGATAGGTTTATGCCAATTCATAAATTTATGAAGTCCACCTGCTTTTTCAATTAATTTATGTCCAGGTCTTAAATATAAATGATAGGTATTTGATAATATTATCTGAGCTCCTAAATCATCTACTTCCTCAGGTGTCATTGTTTTAACAGTTGCTTTTGTTCCAACTGGCATAAATATTGGAGTTTCAATAACACCATGTGGTGTATGAATCTTTCCTAGTCTTGCTCCAGTATTTTTTTCTTCTTTAATTAATTCATATCTAATTGCACTCATTATATTCTCCTAAATAATTAACATTGCATCTCCAAAACTGAAGAATCTATATTTTTCATCCACCGCATGTTTATAAGCATCTAATATTTTTTCTCTACTAACTAATGCACTGACCAGCATAATTAATGTAGATTCAGGTAAATGGAAATTAGTTATCATTCCATCTATAACTCCAAATTTATACCCTGGATAAATAAAAATATCAGTCCATCCACTGCAAGCTTCAATCTGATTTTTCTTTAAATAAACACTTTCTAACGTTCTTGTAGAAGTTGTTCCAACAGAAATAATTCTCCTATTTTCTTTTTTGGCTTTTTTTAGTATTTCTGCATTCTCTTCATCCAAAATAAAATATTCCGAATGCATTTTATGACTTTTTACATCCTCCACTTGAACGGGTCTAAAAGTTCCTAATCCAACATGTAAGGTAACATATGCAAGTTGAATTCCTTTTTCTTTTACTTTATTTAATAACTCATCAGTAAAATGGAGTCCCGCAGTAGGTGCCGCTGCAGAACCATTATGTTTTGCATAAATTGTTTGATATCTTTGTTTATCATTTAATTTTTCATGAATATATGGAGGTAGCGGCATTTCTCCAATATCATCTAATACTTCTTCAAATATTCCAGAAAATTTAAATTCTATCCTTCTAATTCCTTCATCTTCTATAGACAATACTTTTCCTTCAAGTTTATCAGAAAAAACAACTTCATTTCCAGGTTTCATTTTTTTACCTGGCTTTACAAGACAATTCCAAATATTATTACTTTCTCTTTCTAATAATAATATTTCAACCTTTCCTCCAGTATCTTTTCTTTTTCCATAAAGCCTTGCAGGAATAACCTTAGAATTATTTAAAACTAAAACGTCACCTTTATTTAAATAGTCCAAAATATTTACAAAGCTAGAATCTTTAATTTCTCCAGTTTTTTTTGATACAACCATTAACCTAGAATTATCTCTTTTTTCTAATGGTTTTTGAGCTATTAACTCTTCTGGTAATTCAAATGAATAATCTTTTGTTTTCATTAATACTCCCCTATTTTCACATCATTATAATAATATTTACAAATTTCAACATAGGAAAAATTTTGGTCAGCCATTGCTTTAGCTCCCCATTGGCTCATGCCAACGCCGTGTCCAAATCCTCTTCCATTTATTTGAATGTTGTCTCCAACTTGAACTGCATTAGTTGATTTCTTATATTTTCCATTTTCACTCAATATATAAATTTCATTTCCATTGGTATTTTTTATTCCATCCTCACTAATAACACTTAAATCTATTGATGTATTTTTATAAGAACTAATCCCTGTATCATTCTTAATAGATAAATCAAAAAGTGCCCCAAAATCATACCAAATGCTCTTTATTTTATCATATCCTATTATTTTTCGCACAGTTTCTTTTTCCAATATTATAGAATCAAGTGTTCCTTCTACTTGCAACTTTAATACTCTATTATTTTCACTTCTCTCAATAATTTTAATATTTTTAACATCCCCAATATTATAATTACTTGACAATAAATTTGTTAAATCACCTTTTGATATTGAATATGTCCATGTACTTCTATTTTGATTTAATGAATATTTATCTTCCCTACCTTGTAGATATGGTAATTTTGAACTCCAAATATTTTGACTTGACTCTGTTTGCCCTCCACTATTTGAATGATATACCGCCATAATAGGTTCATTATCATATAATATTATTTCTCCTAATGTTTCATTTATAGCCTCCGTTGTAGCGCTATGTTCAAAATCATAACCTTTGTACACTTGATTAGTTATACCATTTACAACATCAAATTCCAAATCTCTATTTTCATTCATTTTATATGCCATATAAGTTCTTGCTACAACCGCTTGAGCCTTTATTGCCTCTTTGGGCCAAGTTACATAAACTTCAGAAGGTAATACTCCGTATAAATATTCTTCCATATTTAGTTTATTTAATGCATAAACCTTACCATTACTATAAACTGCAGAAATTAATCCTCTGTAATTTTTACCATCAACATTTACAATGTTTTGAACTTGATTATTATAATAAATAGGATTGTCGTTACTATACGAAATTACAATATTATTACTATCGTCTAAAATAAAAAACAATTCTATTCCTGCTTCAATCAAATGTATCCCTTGATTTAAAAATTCTTGTTTTGCTAGCATTTGCTTATTTTGATCTACATATCTTCCTACAAAAATTTTAAATTTACTACCATCATAATGTATCCACGAGCCAAATAATTCCAAATTATTACTAAGCGCAATTTTTGCATCTTCATATGTTTCAAACTCTTCACTTAAAGCTAAATGATAAGGTCCATATTCTGCTTTTATATAATCCGTTTTTTCTCCATTTTTAAAGAAACCATCTTTTACAAAAAAACATTTCTTAGTTGGAAAGTTAACAATAAATTCATTGTTATTATTAATTAATGCATTTTGATTATTAGTAGAATCTACTAAAAATATATCTTTGTTATTATTTATCTGTAACCCAACCCGAACTTCTTTATTATTCCCAAATGAAGCAATTCCAATACTAAAAAAAAGAACTAAAACAATTAATATTTTTTTAATCATTATATATTTCTCCTAAATTATCTTTTAATATATTTTCATCCTTTAAATATTTTTTACATTTTTCTGTAATTATTCTACCTCTTGGAGTACGACTTAAAAAACCTATTTGCATTAAATATGGTTCATATACATCCTCTATGGTATTTCTCTCTTCTCCAATTGACGCTGCTAATGTATCTA
>Ga0193961_1000421_pt1 | contig 16343 bp, 17 predicted proteins | sample FB_4_MG_FD_140371 | JGI IMG/M metagenome (GOLD analysis project Ga0193961, IMG submission 140371) | Microbial mat bacterial communities from the Broadkill River, Lewes, Delaware, United States - FB_4_MG | ecosystem: Environmental > Aquatic > Freshwater > River > Microbial mats | place: USA...
CAGCAGCAGCAGGTAGCGCGTGCCGTCGGTCTTTTCGAGAGCGACATAGCGCGAGCCGGGACGCAAAATCGACAAGTCTTTGCGCAGCATAGACACCACAATGGCTCCCGGGAATGCTTCGTTGTGCGCGGCCACTTGATAGGCACGATTGATTTGCTGTACAACGTGCCGCCGAAGGGCGGGATAGTTTTGCATTACAAAGCACACATCGTCGGCAAAGGCCTCCTTTACAAAAGGCTGTTTCCGCGAAACAGACATTATTTGCAGTGCAGGTTGTTGGTTTATTTGCGCTTTTGCGCTCTGAACAGAAAAAGACAACCCCGAAAACAGATTTTGAAAAATGGTTGTGCGCTCGGTCAGTTGACGCATTGAATCAGAAAAGTTTGTTTTTTTGTTCGGCAACTTGTTTGTGAACCAAAGAGATCATTTGAAAGCATGCCGGGAAAGAAAAAGGTTTCGAAAAAAAGCTTGCCAGCGCCGCTTGTGATCAAGGAAGAAACCGTGCCATGCCGTGAGAATCAGAGCAGACTATTTGGGCGTGTTGTGCATATCAGTTCCAAGCACCCGACGTTTCCTGGCGAACGCGCAGTGATTATCTCGACAATGCCCAAGACCTACAAGGTGCGACTGCTGGACAAGATCAGGCCCGTGGAACAGCGCATCACGGCCATGAACAATGACGGAAAATGTTGCCACACCGCCGTTAGCCAATATTATTATGTTCGCCTCAAAAAGCGCTTTGTTGTTTTCACAAAGAATACGTGTGCCGAACATGGTGCCAATCGCTGGCAAAACAATACACTACAGTTGATGGACGACTACGCTGGCCTAACGCGCACGCAGGTTGACGCCAAGGCCCGCGCGGAACGTTTGCGTGGCAACAATAGATCTAAAATGGACAGCATTTAGGGTTTGAGATTGAATCATGGTGTGATTTATTCGGATCGCTCTTCCTCTTCTTCTGCTTCCCATTCGCTTCCTTTTGCTTCCCGATCCCAGTCGTCCTCCCATGCCGTAGGTTGACAGCCACCATCTTGGTTTCGGACAAGTTGTCCCACATGATCGCCGTGCACAGCGGCTAGTTTCCTGTTGATTTCCACTACCGCACAATAGGCACCGTATACAGCAAGTGCGTAAAAACCAGCGTCAATCAAACTTTGCATTGGAGAGTTTGTTATTTGTGTTTTTTTATCACTTTTGCACACTTGTCCCTCTCCTTCCGTGTCGTAACGAATCGTCTATCTGAACGAACCATTGAGTTGAACCGCGTCGGTCATCAGAGCGAAAGGAAGCGGTTGGCGATGGGTGATCGAAAAACGTTGGCATTGAGCGGCAACAATGAGCACCCGATTGGAGAAACGAAATGCAGATCTGAAAGCCAAATCGCTGGAATGGCGGGCAAGAGTTGCCGCGTACAATACACAAGTCCGGCTCGGCGGCGCTTTTCTCTTTGCGTTGCATTTCTCGGCACTCTTTTTTGGATTGATAGAGTCGGTTTTGCATTACACTCGCGGCGGAGAGCATCCAATTGGCAACGATATTACTGTGCACAGTGTGCCGATGAGCGGCAGTAGTGACAATTCCCTCATGCGTACATTGGCAATGTGTGAGGTTGCTTGGGTTGCGATCTGCTTTTTGCAAATGCTGTGCCGAAAGCAAGTGTCGTGGCAACAAAGCTGTCTCTACGTTGTTTTCCAATTGACCGCGATTTACGAGGCCAAGGCCAAGTGGTCAGACATGCACGGCCTGTACCAGGTGTTCTTTGCAGCGAGAATGGTCATGATGTCTGCTGGTCATGCTGCATTTGAATTGCAAAATCGCCGACACTACATTGCATTCAAAAGAGACGAAAGAACGTTGACTGGCCAACTTGGTCGAGCGACGAAAGCGCTCGTTGCCAAGCGTTCTCGCAGGACGCACGTTGTTTTGGCACATCAGAAACGCAAAATCGCCAAGCAGGCGCTGCAGCGCGCTGCAGAAAATCCGGGCAGTGAAGCAAAGCCTGAAGAGAAAAGTCTTTGGCGGTGGCTGGAACACAGATTGGCACATTGAATGCATCAATTACAAAAAAAACCCCTTTTATTCTTTGACGCCATTTTCCTTTTTGAGGTCCCTGCACTTTTTGGGCGTGTGACCACGCCAAGGCCCCAAACATAACCAACAAAACTCGTGCTTGCACGTGCGGCACGTCATGTGCGTGCAACCGCCGGTCTTTTCGATGCCTGTGCCACAATTCGGACACCGCTTGGCCTTGTGCTTGCCCATCCATTTTATGGTTTCGCGCGGCAATGGGCATGGTTGCGCCGGATGAACAAAGTTGCCGCACTTTATACAATACGTGCGACCACAGCAGCACGTAACTGTGTTGTCTCCGACATGCTCGCGTTCCACAACAGCAACTACGCCGCACTCACAGTAGAGCGTCGCAGCCACATTGCCGGTGGCAAGTGCGACGCGCTGGTCGACCTGCAGTTGATTTGTGTCCATACGTTTGCACAACCCTGCAGGCAGATACGCCTCTGCGACCAATTTATCGTATCGTCCGTCGCATGCGTCGTAGGCACACTCGATTGTAGACAGCGAATCGGACGACGCCTTGGAGAGAATGTAGTAGCCAAAGCATCGCTTGCAGAGCGTGTGTTCTTCGCTTTTGGAACACGGAAGGGTGCTCTCCATATTATAATAGTCAAAGCAAATGCCACAGCAGATGGCGTTGCCGAGCACAATGTCGACGTGGTTGTCGGGCAGTCGCTCGACAGAGTCGTCGACAACAAACTCTTTCAGCGATCGTTGATCGGGACGATCTGTTGTACGCGTCTGAGAACTGTTCTGTGACGTTTGGTCGGGAAATTCGGCAGTGAGAGCGGCGTTGAGAAACTCGGCGCTCGTTTCGCTCTGATGCGCTTTGTGTCGGATGGCGACCCACGCTTTCAAATGCACACTGTCGACAGCGGGAAGTGCAATCTGCAGCATCTCGAGCAACTTTGCGTCATCTATGGTGGCGATCGGTACGTCTGCGTCGACCTGCAGCGCGCCGATCACAAAGTCAACGTCGACACGCTCGCCATGCTCAATGAACCGTTCGGTTCTCTTTTTTCCACGCTCCATTGGCAAAGGTTGTTCATCTGTGTCGTTTTCGTTTGTCAGGTCAACGTACTGTGGCGGTCGTTTGCGCTTTGATGTCGCCGCCCTGTTGCTCATTGTTGGCTGTGAGGTCGGTTGATTCATTCGCACTGACAGAAGCGAGATATATTGATTGATCTATCTCTGTGCGTTACACGCAAGCGTTTGTGGGGAAACAGTCGAGAGAGCGCGGGCAAAATTACCGTGCCGGTCGGCACATGGCAACGCATTTTCAGATTTTCACCGGCCTCTTTTGTGCACACTTCAGCACACCATTATTTTTTCTGCTTTGCTCAAAAGAGCAAAACTGTGCACCTGATTGTCTGGTTGTTTTTTTGCTGTGGCTGTGAAAGTTTTTAAAACCCATCAGAAACACGCACCCACAAACAGCCCAACCACCGCTCTGCAAAAAAACAGCAATGAGCGCAAGTGAGAGCGCCAGTGCCGACACGCTTTTCGAACAAGACAGCGAATCGCCACCATCCATTGCGGAATCGTCCGATGATTCTGTTGTCGATATTCGCGCGTTCACACCGTCACCGCCACCCAAAGCAATGTTTCTAAATGTCGCTCAAAACTCGCTCTACAACAATGCCGACGACAGAACAGCCACCTACGACGACGACGACGACGACAGCATTCATGCGCAAAAGTTGCCGGCAACTCCGGCAACTCTGAGATCCAGCTGTGAACACTCGCACTGCGCATCGACATTGTCAGATGATGAAACAAGTGTCGGCGAGACTGATTACAACACGGCCCACCGATCTTTGCCGGCACGCGAGACTGCAGTGCCAACATCCAAGCAGGCGTGTGCTTCTCTGCTTGGCGGCGACAGGGCTGTGACAACGCCAGACGAAATCAGTGTCTTTATGATGACCTGGAACAGTGAATCTGTTCTGATTGCCGAAACCCTGCAGAGAAGTGGGCACGAACCGGTGTCAATGCTCTCGGAGCGATGGTACGGCTGTAAACAGCCCGATTTTTTACCGGCACTCATAGAGAAATACATCTTTCCGCCGAGCGAATCCAAAACTGCAGACGGAACTGCAGTGAGGCAGGGTAAGCACCATTTGATTGTCGTGGCGCTTCAAGAGTCGGCCAAGCCGGGCGACTATTTGCTGAGCAACGCCTTGCCGCGCGAACTGGGCGAGCGGTACACTCTGCTGAAACGCGGGCGCATGATGGGCATTGGTCGCACGACGGTGAACGCCCTCAAGCGCGATGGTGCGTTGCGTATGCGCGGACTGCGGCTCGCCGTATTTGTGCGCAAAGACTTTGCATCATCTGTACACTACCAGGCCGAAAACGAGGTGCTTTGCACGACGAAAGATCAGTTTACGCGTGGGAAAGGCGGCTACGGCATTGTGGTGCGCATCGATAATTTCGGACTCGTTGCGTTTCTCAACGTCCACTTGCCGTTTGTCGCTTCGACGCTCATCGACGGGAATCATGCTCGCCTCACCAGCGGCGTGCAGCAGCAGAACGAAGCGTTCTGCACAATATTGCAAAAGTTTCTTGAAAAGTACGCTCTCCATCATCTCTTTGTGCTCGGCGATTTCAACTACCGTGTCATGCACTTGGCCGACATCACCGACGCGGCCGGTTTGTGTCGCGAGATGTGTGCGAGTGATGAGTTTCGCGACAAACTCTACCGCGAGAACGACGAGTTGCTGTTCTCGATTCGCACCGGTCACTTGCCGCCGTTTCAAGAGGGCGTAAACAATGCCGGTCCGCAGTTTATGCCGACGGCAAAGATGCAACATCAGAGAGCACCCAACGACACGAGCACGGCGTCGTACAAGTTTGGCAAACACAATCATCGCAACCCGAGTTGGTGCGATCGCATTCTCTTTCTGCCCGGTTCACTTCAGCGCACGCCAACCATCGGACAACTTCTTTCGCACGCTCAAAAGCACAAGGGCACAACGTTTCGCGACGCTTCGGCGCAACTAGATACTCTGACGACACCGCTCGCCGAGTGCACCAGCTACGAGCGCTTTGAGAGCGGCGAAACAATGACATATAGCGACCACAGTGCCGTCTGTGCTACGTATACTTTGAAACGGCGCGTCTGAGAGGACTAGATGTAAAAATAAGACTGATTGGCTCTGTTTAATTCCCTGCGCTTTGTCTTCTCAGCAAATGATTCCAAAAAACCTCTTGATGTCGCGCAAGAGAGTTTCGATTGTCACCGGCTCACTCGTGATCATCGTAAAGTAGAAGGGATCGACTTCCCCAACTTTGTTGGCATCGGACCAGACAGAGTTGAAAACTTGACGCAGTGAAAACGAAGCGTCACCCAACATCTTGAGATTGCGCAGCGCGTAAAAAACTTTGCGATCAGTTGCGGCAGAACTCTCGTAGCGCTTTTTTGCAGAAAGGAATGCGAAATGACATGTCCGTCGTTTGTTGTCGCGCCAACATGTTTTCACGCGCTGCCAATTCCAAAGTGAGTTGTCGTCAATGGTTGCTGCCTGTTTCTCTGCTGTGTTTTGCTGCATACCGACAATCGAGTTGCAAGTGGTTCGATCGCCATCATGTTCCAGCACATAATTTTGAATCGCGCCACGGTCAAAGCAAATCATCGATTCCAGGGTCGCAATATCGCGGTTTGACAAAACTGTGTCGACAAAGTGCATGATGTACTTTCGACGTTTATCGTGCGTTCTGTCACATTGGTGCTGCTGTGGAACAATAAAGTTGTCTGGCAACTGTCCCACATGAAACCCTTTGCGTTCAAGTTTTCGTGTGCGGGAATCTTCGTGCATGCGTCTGATTTCCTCTCGTTTTCCAACAGGATGTCGCGCGTACAACCAAGGCCTCACATTCTGGAATTTGACAACACGATCGATGTGGCACTGCTTGGCGGCGCGCGACACAACCGTGCCAATCTGGTTTTGTCCATCTGTCAACACTGCACACTGCACAACATCGTAATCAAATTTTTGCAAAATCGTTTCTGCCGATTCGTTTCGCGATGCGATAAATTGTATTGTCATCAGCGATGTAGTTACAGTCGCAATCGAGGTAGTTATGCGATGCGAAACATCCAAATTGCGCGACTTGCAGTGCTTGATAAGTGTTTTCACGTAGAGCGCAATCAGGCTTTGCTTGTCGGCGCCTTTGAGTGGGACCCACACATCAATGTCGCCAACATCACCAATACATTGTGTTTCGTCGACAAGAAAGAGCGCGGCACCTCCCGCCACCACACATCCATCAAAAAGTAAGCTTCTCCACCATCGCTGCGTCATCAGCGGTGACGTCAATATCCGCCAACGTTTTTGTTGAACTGGTGTGAGAGCATTGTACTCAAATTGAAAAACACTGGAAATAGCGCTGTCATCATCAGTCATATTTTTTGAAAGCTGTGCAAACAAAATCTCGCTTGCGCGCCTCTTGAAACCGCAAAGCACAAATATGAACCACGATTTGCAGTTTCAATCGCTGTCACGTAGAACAGAGCCGTCGATTATTCGCTGCTGGATGCCTGCGGCAAATGCCCCGAGATCACAATGGTACCAGTGCGAAATTGAAACCTACATTCGCAAAGGAAGCATCACCAAAATCAAAAGCACTCCTACCCATTACGGAATTCTCGGCAGAACGAGCACATACCGTCTTGTTAAAAACACCGGGTACGGTTCAGACTGGTTTTTGAGATTCAATGATACGTGTGGCGAAAGTGCGTGCATCATTCAGGTGGGTGCATCGGGACTGGTCAAGTATTACGAATTTGATTCCAAAATCGGCTATCAAAATGACAGCGATAGTTTCAGCGATGATGCCCCAGACGCGCTCAGTGAAACTGATTCCGACGACGACGAATCTTGGGACGAGAAAGAAGAGATCAACGCTTTTCGAAAAGTGTTTCGCAGACGCCCAAACACACATTTTCAATTGCAAGCGTTCCGATGCATTCGTGCCGAAAACAACATCGGCTTGCTGTCCGAAAAGTTTGAATTTGCGCGGCAGGTCACATACTATGCGCAAGAGGAATTGCCGCCCACACCGGAACAATTGGCTTACCAACTGAAGCATCTGGCATCCGAGTCGTCGCACAACGATGCAAACTGAAAACAAATTGTTGTCACACCTTTTCGATCAGTAAAAGACAACACTCTGCCAGCTTTACATCGCCCTTGACAAAAAATGCCACCCAAGCGCACACTACGACCGCGTAAAAAACCGGCACCAAAGATGACGTCGGTTGCCGTCGCCAAAGCCAAGCCGGCAAAAAAGGTTGCCAAGAGCGCCAAAAAGAGCGTGGCAAAGAAGCAACCAAAGGCGGCAAAAAAGACGTCGGCAGCAGCGGTGGACAGCGATCGTGCGTGGCGAGGGCGCTTCCAGGTTTCGTTGAAATCGAAAAAGAGTGTTGCCAGCGCCAAGGCAAAGACCGCTACAGACACCCTTGCGGTCACAGTTCCATCTGATGACAACCTGTTGGTTTTCAAATCTGCGCTGTTGACGTCGGCGCTCTTGAGCGGACCTGAAAAGAAAGCGCTTGACGCGCGTGTTGCAGCGCACAAAAAGACGCACGGCGATGCGCCTGTTGTGGTGAAACTCAATTGGCCGGATCGAGGCGGTGGTGTGGCGCTTCTCGGCACATATGGTGGTGCGTCGGCATCTGGAGCGGCAAAAAAGTTTGCTCTGTCGAGTGCGCTGTCAGAGAAGCAGATGTGCAACGTGCCTGGGTCAGAGGCGCTGTGGGTTGGATCTGAAAGTGCATTGTCGAGCATCGCCACAAGCGCAATCAATGGCGAAAAAGATCTCCTTTGCATTGTACCAAACTATCGCGGCATTGTGCGCGCCAGTGCAAAAGATGGCAACGGTTCCGGTTCACAAAAGCTGACTTTTGAGCAAAAGTAAAGACAAACGACGATTTATAGGCACAAAAAATATACTAAACCGGGACTGCCCTGAAGTTGACAATGTAATGTTGCTTGCACTGTGGCATCTGAGTCGATCGATCAAGAAAAGATGTTCCGAAAGGTCCGTCAACCGAACCAAAAATTTGCAACAATGAACTATTTTCCGTTACACGATGCAGCTAGAGAGGGAAATGTGCAAGCTGTGATGCGCTTGGCAAAACATCATGACGTCAATCTCGAAAACTGCGACGGTGCAACGCCGCTTATTCTCGCCGCTGAGTTTGGGCATGAAGAGACGGTCACGGCTCTCATTGATGCCGGTTCTTTGATCAATGGGTACGCGTGCGGACTGTGGGACACAACGGCACTACATAAGGCGGCTTACGCTGGCCAAAATGGTGTGGTGGAGATTCTGATGGACCGTGGAGCAAAAGTAGACACTCAGGATCGCCGGAAAATGACGGCTTTACAACACGCTGTGTTACAGCAAAAACCAGATGTTGCACGCCTTCTCATTGATCACGGAGCCGATATCAACAGCCAAGATAATTCGGGCGATACGCCACTTTGCGGCGCATGCAAGGTCGGCAGTGTCAATTTGGCGGGAATGTTGCTTCATCGTGGGGCCAATGTAAATTGCGCCAATCATACTGCTGCAACTCCACTACACATGACTGCTTCACGTGGGTTTGTTGAACTATCAAAATTATTGATCGGGCACGGCGCCAATCTTGCTGCAAAGGACCGCTTTGGGTCCACTCCAATTGATTTCGCGTTTACAAGTATTGCACATGTTGATGACGGCGAAAGTTCTTTTCTTTCAGTAGACTTGTTGGCAAAAGCAATGCAGAGCGAAGAACAAGACCGATTGATTTTTTTGGCATTTATTTTAAAGCCACTTGGTCTGCCCATTTTGGTTGTATACACAATATATCTTTCTATTGTGCAGCACCAACGCTGGATGGTGCCGCTTCAGCGTGCTTGGAATATTCTAAAGACAATAAAGGGCGACCGTTAACGCAACAGACTTTTTTTCAGCGCTCAACAATGAGTGAAGCGCTGCACAATGCAGCAAGAAAAGGAAATCTTGCCGCTCTGATCAGTTTTTTGGATTCAAATGAAAACAAAACCATAGATCTGGATTTGCCGAATTCTTGGGCGCGCACACCACTTTATCTCGCTGCGCGGAATTGTCACGAAGACATGGTGCGCGCTCTTATAGATCGCGGTGCCAAAGTCAATTTCAGTACGCAAAAAGGTACCGCACTTGACGCTGCCGCAAGGTGGGGGCACGAACGTATTGCAAGCATTCTTATTGAGCACGGTGCCAAAGTCAATGTCGACGCGGATAAAAGCAATCACGACTCGGCGCTTCACGTTGCCGCTCAATTTGGCCACGTGCGGGTTGCGGCTGTTCTCATTGAGCATGGTGCCCACCTCAATCGTCCCGGTCAATATAGCGACACGCCGCTCGAATGCGCCAGGTACGAAGATCACAAACAAGTAGAGTCTCTCTTGGAAAACGCAATGAAACGGCGAGAACATATGCGGCTGATTTCTCTTGCAATTTTGTTAAAGCCGCTTGGGTTGCCTGTTTTGGCGCTGTACACCGTCTACCGTTCTATTTTACAGTATCGGGCCCATCCAGTTGCGCGACATCACGCATGGGACGTTTTGAAACGATTGAAACAAAATTAGTGACACTTTATTAGGCACACGACGCGACATCTGGTCGTTCTGTTCCGCTGACACTGTCGTCGCACAATGTGTCTTCCAACAGATCGCCGCAATAGCGCCCAGTTGTCGCAATGTGACGCAAAAATTCAGCTATACCAAAGTGGTGTGCCACGATTGCAAAGTAGAGAGGTGTGCGACCGCGTCGGTCACAGAGACGCGCGTCGGCACCGAATCGCAAAAGTATATGAATAATCGATAGGTAGCCTCCCTTTGCCGCCATGAACAGCGCTGTGTGTCCGAGCGCATTCGTTTGGTTCACGTCAGCGCCGTTTTCCAAGAGCAACTCGACCATTTGTGTGTGTCCACCGTGCGCTGCGAGCAAGAGAGAGAAATTGCGTTGCCCACACATGTGTTGCCATCCGACACTGGCGCCGTGCTTGATGAGTATCTTTGCAATCTCGGTTTTTCCCAGATGTGCCGCACGCAAGAGCGCGGCTGATGCGGCTCTTTCGTGCGAATACTGCTTATTTCCCGTTGTCAAAAGTTTTTCGAGCAGACGCGCGTCTTGCATCACAACTGCAGAGTCTAGCAATGTGTTTTGAAAAACACCTGTGCGGTGTGGTGTCTTGTCAGAAAAACTCATAGGTAAACGGCACACAAATTCTTTGTTGCACTGTCGCGCGTTTATGTGACGATCGCGATTTTTTGGTGACACCCCAGTGTGTGGCAAGACAAAACACACTTTCAACTTTTTCAGTATGCGTCGTCAATTTACAACATCTCGTCCGGCGGCCGGTGCCAAGCGTGCCGTTGCCAAGCGGTCGGTCAAGGCTGCGTCGCGCAGCGTCGGTGCGTCGCGCGGCGTCGGTGCGTCGCAAGTGATTTCCAACTGCCTCTCGTGCGACAGCTGTGGTTGCGAGACGGTCGGTCAGACGAGCAGCGAATGCTGCGCGCCTTGCTCGTGCCGTCCGGTCAAGGGCATCCGCAGCTTTCGCCAGGGCATTGTGATGACTGGCGGCGGCTGTCCGGCGGGCTCGTGCGGCTTTGATCCGAGCATTGTCTGCGCCAACCTGCCGGTCGGTGTCGACCCGGTTGAGGGAAAGACCGACGATGGCACATTCTTCCGCTACCGCTCGATTCAACTCGCGCCGACCGAGACTGGCTACGAAGTTCTCGACGACCCGATCGGCTACGGTCCGACTGTCAACCCCGAAGACGACGGCTACGCCGCGGCGACGCCCGTCTACCCGGCGGCGCTCCGTGGTGCGGTCAACTTTCTCTACGAATCGTGGATTGATCCGGTCAACTGCACGTGGTGGCGTCTGCGCTACGACTCGTGCGGCCGCCCGCTCGGCTACGAGGCCAAGGTCTACGATTCCAACGAAGATCTCGAGATGGCGCTTCGCGAACTGCGCGGCTTCAACAGCGACACCAACAACAACGCCGCGGCCGAGGCGTGCACGTCGTTTGTTGTTGCCGGTGTGCCGTCGACGGTCAACATCGAGACAATTGGCCTCTCGCCGCCGTTCATTGTGACAGGCCCTGACTTTGGCTACCAGGTGTTCATTCTCGACACGTCAAACGGTCGCTACTACCGCGACCCGAACAACGTTCAGTGCACGCTGCCGTTTGTCTTCTCCAACCCGAGCGGCCACACGTGCTGCGACGGCGCCACATTCACGCAGTACTACTTTTCCGGCCCGAACAAGGCGCCCGGTGATGTGATTGAGGACCAAGCTGAACTCGACCTCGTCAACAGCATCTGCTACGAGTTTTCATCGGCCACGTGCCGCTGGTACGTGTGCGGTGTGCAAGACGGTGCCGATCTGCCGATTGAGCCGGTCGAACTCAAGATTCTCCAGTGCTGCTGGTCGGGCTGCCGCAACAAGATCGGTGTCAACGCCGATTGCCCCGACGCGATCGACAAGCCGTCGCTCTGCTGCGCGTCGTGCTGCCCGTAAGGGTTTGGAACGACATTTTGCGTCTTTGAATAAAAACGGTGAACACGATGTTTTTAAAAGATTACAAAGAACCTCTATACATTCGCGACTCACCATTCATCACCGACCGACTGCAAGAATGAACAGAGACAGCGCCAGATGTCAACCCCAATTTATGCGCAAACAAACATTGCTGTACCGAATCGCAGCGATCGAATCTTGTTATGAAAACCCTTATGTGAGTGTGGAGATTGAGAGAGATTGGGACTGTGATCCCATGCGTGTCGCCGTGCGCCTCTTTGCGTGGACGTTGACGGAACCGTGCCAAGAACTGGTTGCTCTGTTGCTCGACGCAACCGGAAATGGCTTGGCCAACGCAAAAAGTGAACACGATGTGCCCGTTCTCTTGCTTGCGGTCACACACCATCAGGTCGAAACCGTGCGGCAGCTGGTGCGTGCAGGAGCCGACGTCAATGTGTCGACACGACACGCACAGTCCATATTGGCGATCGCTGTGCAAGCTGGTTCAATTGAAATTGTCGACATACTGCTGACGCACGGTGCCGATTCAAATGATCCTGTGCTTGGAGTCTTGCCGTGGCGCTCACTGCTGATTTACGCCATTCAGATGGGAAAATACGAGATTGTAGATTTATTGATCAGACATGGTGCGAATGTGCGCGGCACCAGATACAATGGCATTTGTCCACTGCATTGTGCCGGAAAGTCTGCCTCAATCACACGCTGTCTGTTGCAACACGGCGCCGATGTCGATCAAAAGACAGATTCGGGAAAAACGGCGCTGTATTTCTTTGCAAGACAACACGATGTCGAAAGTATTGCAGTTCTCTTGGAACACAATGCCAATGTCAATCACCTGTCTAATGACTCGAGTTGTGCTCTCGGGTCTGTTGTGACAAGAGATAACAGTCGCGGCACTGCTGCAAAAAACACCATCGACCTGCTCGTAAAGCACGGTGCCAATCTAAACGGTGGCACCGATGGCCCTGAAGGCATCGTTCTCTCAAAGAAAACGCCAATACAAATTGCTACTGAACACAGCCCAGCACTGGTACCGCACCTCAAGAGACATCTATTGGTATACGCACACAGACATCTCGTTGACCTCTGTTTGTTGCTGAGACCATTTCATTTTCCAGTGCTTGTTGTGATCGAAATCTACAACAAGCTGGTGACGACTCGTTACACAAGGCTGAATGTGTCTGTAGATTATTTGACGCCACTGTGCCACCAGTGGTCCACTGCTGTGGCTCTGCGAAAATGATGGGAGGTACGCGTGCGTACGAAAAACAAGAATGAACTTGATTATATATGTGTGTACAGGTGGAATGAACGGTTTCTTTACTAAAGTTCCCAAAACTCGTCGTAGTCGTATGCAGACTCGTCGGTGCCATAGTTGTACATTTGCATCTTGGTTTCCCTCATTTCGACGAGATCACTGCGCAGTGTGTACGACACCATGATATGTTGTGTCGTTTTTTGAACAACCTGGCACAATTGTGCGTCCACGCATCGTCCCGGCTCGACATACAAAAGCAGCACAGACCCTGCAATATTGTCGCTGAGCATTTCGTTGACGCAGTCGAGCAGTTGTAAAAGAACACGGTTCTTTGGCAAAACTCGGACATCTTCGACAAGAGTGTCACGCAGAGTCGCGGCTGTGTCAGTGACAACCCTGTGCGACAGGCCGACTTGTTTACAGTTGCCGACGTAAGAAATGCACATTGGTGGGGTCGAAACATCAATTGATTCTTCAAAAAACGCCGCTTCCATCTTTGCGCGGGCCACATCGTCGAGTTGGTAGGGAACGGGACCGATCACTGTGATCGTCTTGTCGTGGGGCGGGTTGCCACCGATACCGGCAAAACGTGCACTGCCATTACTATTGTGCACGTTGTGTGTATTGATATATGGTTTGCAGTGGGTGGTCATTGTTGACGGGTTTGTGATTTTGGTTGGCGTTTCGTTCAAGCGAGACGGTTGAGCGAAAGTGATCGGCATGATCGGCGTGATCGGCGTGATCGGCGTGATCGGCGTGATCGGCGTGATCGGCGTGATCGGCGATTGTCAGAGCGAAACAGAATCTATCTGAAAAAACAGTCATTCAAGCCAATTTGTGCGACGAATCATTGTAAAACAACTGAAATGGGCTGGTGGCATTTCAATCGTTTTCTCAGTCTGAGCCGACAGACGGTGCGGTAAACGAGCGCGCAAACAGTCGACCGCTGTTGTAGAGGCTGACGAAAGCGCCGTAACCAAAAGACAGAAAGACAATGGCCAGGATCGCATAGAGCCAGTTTTCACCGATGCCGGCCTTGACTTCGGCGGCAAGAGCGGCATTGCCAAGCGCCGAAGAAAGAGCCGGCTGGCTAATGGCGTCGCTGTTGCGAATGCCCTTTGCGAGATTGCGCGAGCGCAAAATAGCCTTGGTCATTTGCCAAAAGAGAAAGACGAGCAGAAGGGAGACGGCAACGCCAACACTCGCAAGCAACATGCGCTGTGGCCACGGAAGCGACAACAAGTAGTCTGCGTAGGTCTGCTCGTCGACTTGGGGTCCCTGAGGCGCTTCCCAGTCTCGTTCGAGCGGCTTTTTCTCGGCAGCTGCAACCGCTTCGACAGAGATTTCACTTGTCGGCTCACTCGTAGCGGCGGCCACTTCCGGTGCGCTGTCGTCTGTGAATTGCGATTTGCGACCGTATGACATGATGTCTTTCGGGATTTGACGTAACGTAAAGTTTGACCGTTTGGTTTACACTCTCTACCGTTCACATTAAAAAATATTGCTGCAAGCATATGCCACATTTCTTGATTGCATGACACCATTTGGTTTGTGAAAACACAGGGTCGGACGTCTTTACTTTTGCTCGCCCTCATCGGACCGAGTCACAGTGTCGTCAAACAGCTGTTGCAGTTGATCACACAGCTGTTGTGTCTTGGAGAAACGATACGATCCACTGAAAATCAACCATTCACACTCTACACGTCGGTTATCAAACAAACGACCACCCAAAAGTGACGAAAAGATGGGCCATCTGGAGTTTTGCTCGGTGACCTGAGTAAAGCGCATCGTGTAGCATCGAATTTGGCGCAGCGTTGGGTCTTCAACACTCGACTGGATGGTGATCTTGAATGCGCAATCTGCTTGCGACAAAGACTCTGCCGATCCGTCCTTGTCAACGACAGTCGGTTCTGTGAGCAGCGTTTGGTGCGGCCCAAAAACGCTGTTTAAAATTGCTTTCAGTCGTTTTGTGTACGAATCGGTTTGTCCTGGCAGCAGTGTGACGCTGCTTTCGCGACACCCATCCATCGCCACGATTGGTGGATCGCCGTCACGCAACAGGCGCGTCAGCACCTCACTGACGTCCTTCACAGAGTGCGAAAAATGAGAGTGACTCACATTGCGGCGCTTTTCAATCACATCGAGAAGCAACTGCATCACTCGCTCCGAGTCTTGTGCAAACAGAACCACAGACTTGCGTGAAAGCACATTGTCACCTCCTTTGATGTCGTTTTGCGACACATTTGCAGCTGGCACACTCATTCAAGCCAATAGAAAAACGTCTTGTTGGCAAACAAACAAAAAACACAGTTGTGTCTTCAAGTTTGTTTTTGTGCGTGTATGTTTGCAGCGTGCATCGCCATTCATTTTGTCACAACAATAATGATCAAGGTCTACGTCGCTGGTGGCTGGCAATTCCGCAGCGAGGCAAAAGTCATTCAAGAACGCGTGCGCGATCAAGCCGATCTGTTTGTGACCAGCACGTGGATCGATCGCGAAGTGACCGGCATGTGTCCGGAGAAAATGGCACATGCCGCCAAGTGCGATATTGACGAGGTCACAGAAGCAGATGCAGTACTCGCAATTATGCAGAATGACACATATGCGTATCGAGGAACGTTTTCCGAGATTGGTTGTGCACTTGGTCAAAACAAACCGGTCGTCATTTTGTGTCCCGGAAAACACAGCTTGCAAACGGGCGGCGCCGATTCGGAGAGCCCAGTGCCGCAGTTCTCGCACTATTGTATGACAAACGTCTTTTACTGGCATCCGCTTGTCGTGTGCGTGGAAACGGTGGAGGAGGCGTTCGATGCACTTTTGAACATTCGCAACGCTGATGCGCCCGTTGAAGACCAATAAAAAAGCGGAAACGTCTTGCGCAATGTTAATCAGAAACGACTGTCCAGTAGCGGTTTACTCTTGCGCAACACTTGCGTGATAGATCGAATAGAGAAGAATCTGCGGATCTCCACCGGCGTGCAGTGCAACGTCAGTGTGCGCAAGGCGATAGAGGTACTCGGCACAGATTCGATTGACTGTTGGCGCTGTGTTCTGTGTACAGTAGGAAACTATGCGCTCTGATAGCTGCTCTATGCACTTGCCAAGTGAAAACGCCTCGTCCAACACGAGTCGCTGCGCCGTTGCACACCACAATGCATGGTCGGCCGCTGCAGCTTTGACAGTGTCGGGATTGACAATAACGTTGAGTAACAGAGCGAGAAGCGTTTCGATCGACTCGTCGGGCACAGATCCACTCATGTGATCGATCGACAGCTTGCACTCGCTGCTCGACACGATGAGCGCCTGACGGGAATCAGCGTCCGACTTGTCGCTCAACATTCGCCTCCGTGATCGCTGTCGCTGCGCAATGTTCTGCAACCAGTGCATCGCCTGACGCATGTCGCCATTGCTTCGCCGCGCAATGTGCGC
>Ga0193961_1000422_pt1 | contig 16304 bp, 12 predicted proteins | sample FB_4_MG_FD_140371 | JGI IMG/M metagenome (GOLD analysis project Ga0193961, IMG submission 140371) | Microbial mat bacterial communities from the Broadkill River, Lewes, Delaware, United States - FB_4_MG | ecosystem: Environmental > Aquatic > Freshwater > River > Microbial mats | place: USA...
AAATCTCGCAAATGTTCACGGACGTGCAGCGAGTCCTCGTCCGCTTTCAGCTTGACAAAGATCGGCATTGGCGGCGGCGGCACTTTGATGTACCATGTGCAGTGTTTGTTCCACTCTTTCGGTTTGTTGGCGATTGTTTTGTTGGCCGCGGTCGCAATGGGCAGTGGCAGAGTGTGGTTGTCCTTCTGGTAGTGACAGCCCTTATTCTGTTTCTTGTCAATTGCCGAGATGCGCGGCAAACGGTCTGTACTGATCTTGTTGCGTGCCAGCGTAGCCGATCTGTACGGAAAGTGATGCATTTCCATTGTTTTGCTGTAAACCGATCGTGGCGTCGTTGTACCGCCGTGACCATCGCCGAGGCGCAACATTGCGGTGTTGCGAAGGAAACGATAGTATCGGTGGTTGTTGCGGCGCGTTCGTCGGTGTTTCAGCACATTTCTAATGTCAAACATTGCGGTGCAATCTGGCAACAGCCTCCACTCATAGGGGTCGTCTACGCAAGGATAATAGTCGTAAACTGTGCAATTGACAATGCCGTACTCGTTGGGCACCTCGGCAAGCCCCTGCGCAACACTGTCGGCCCAGCGACATTCGTAAACTTCGTCACAGTCCATGTGCAACAGCCACCTGTAGTTTTGAAAAACCGTTCGCGAAAGATGCGTCTTGTACGACAACTGCTTGCATAGATCCCACGACCCGGCGGAATCGCTGTTGGCGCGATAGGCCTGCGGAAGCATTGCAAAGCCCACAGTCTCGTCGCCGAGATAGTGCTTTGTGATCAAGCGACGTGTGCTGTCGGTCGAATGGTCGTCAACGTAAAACACGTGCATTCCCTGACGCTTTGCACTTTCAATTGTGGCCACAACGACATCTTGTTCGTTGTAACCCATGATAATCGCAATTGCAATGCTCGGCGTTTCACACTGTATCGGCTGATTGAAATCAACGTCACTTGGCTCACTCATTTTTAAGCTGCAGACTTTTTTTAGTCGAGCAAATCGATGCATTTCATTTTTTTTCATTTTTTTCGGTCGGCGCGTCGCTCGCAGTGTCGGGTTTTGTGTCGACAGAAGAGAGGTTGCTGCACACTGTGGCGCTGTGCACTTTTTCACTGTCGGCATCTTTGCATACCCCATCTGAACAACCATCAGAGAGTGCAGAGCCACCGCGACCGACTGTGAGTGGTTGGTCGGGATGCAGGCGAGCCGGTGCGAACGGACAGCTGTCGTAGAGTGCCGCAACATCGATCGGACCATCTGGTTGTACAAATGTTTCAATTAAAGACGCCAATTCGGCAGCCGTGAGGGTTGTCAACTTGTCCATTGGTTTCAGCGGCCGCAGACGTGCAAAGTCTTCATAAAAAACACTATAGTGATCGGGAAACTTGCAATTGTCGCCACACAGACGCTTGATCGACTTTGACCACGCTGTCGCAATGCCGTAGGCATGCGAATAGATGATTCCATGCAGAGAACTACTGAGTGTGTGTGTGCACAGCACAATATCGTTGACCACCTCTTCCGGAGGGCGACATATGTCGATGACAACTACGTTGGGTACATTTGCAAAGAGTCGCGCCACATTGGTGTAGTCGACGTGGTGCGGGACCAGCCCGATGCGCAATTGTTGTTGCGCATTTGTATCGCCATTCAAAAGGCTCACCGGCGGGGTATGAACGAGCGGCAGCAAGAGAGCAGGGTCACCAAATACGCGCGGACACTCGACGCCAATGTTTGTGAGAGCGGCCGCAGTGATATGGCCACGAACCGCGTGTACGGTGTGTGGGCGCTGCAACATGTGCGACTTTGCAATCGAACCGCTTTTCACAACGACGCCGGTTCCCCAGACAATCGCGCGAGACGAAGACCATTGAAAGATGCTGCCACAAGTGAGCAAAAACAGTGGGCCGTGCGGACTTCGCGGATGCTTGCAAGCTGTCGGCGCCTTTCCCTGCCACTTTTCGTAAAGATACGGCCCAATGAGATCGCCGCTGTTGTCTCCGGCAAACCAGCACATGTGTTCCGGAATAGCGACGCTCATTTTTTTGTTTCAACAAGCGCGTCTGACAATTTGTGCGAGAAGCACACCGCCAACCAACGCGTTTTATTCTTCTTCTTTGTCATTTTTTTGCGGCGTCCAACCGCCGACCAAAACACGCACGGTCTCGTCTTTGCGCGGCGGTGAAAACGGACAGCAGTCGTAGAGGTCGGTGAGATCAATCGGCTCGTCTGGCTGCGGATAGCTTTCGATCTCGGCGACAGTGTCGACAAACGATTCGATTTCGTTCATTTGTTTGAGCGGCTCGAGAGTTTCATAGTTGTCATAAAAGACACTGTAGTGGTCGGGGAACTTGCAGTTATCTCCGCCCAACTTTGCCTTGGTTTTTGCCCAGGCGGTTGGAATTGAATAGGCGTGCGACAAAACCAGGCCGTGCAACGAACTGCTGAGCGTGTGAGTGCACGACACAATGTCATCGATAACCTGCTCGAGCGGCCGACACAAATCAATAACGATAACATTGTCAGCGGTGTCGGCAAATTGTGCGCGCACATCGTCGTAGTCAACATAGTGCGGCAATAGGCCGAGCCGAAACGCAGTGGTGGGTTGCGCAGCCGCATCGACGTCGGCAGCGGCATCTTTTCGCGGATCGTAAACAAGCGGCATGAGCAATCCCGGGTCACCATAGACACTCGGGCATGCGATGCCGGCATTTTGCAGCACTCGCTGCGTAATCTTGCCACGCACAGCGTGCACCTCCTTTGGTTTGCCGAGACGAATTGTCTTGGACATGACACCGGTTCCCCACACAATGGAGCGCTTTGGTGTGAGGTTGTTGTTCAGATTGCTGCCGCAGGTAATGTAGAACGGTTCGCCGACGGGTGAGCGCGCCGTGCCGCAAAAAACCGCACTGCGCCCCTGCCATTTCCGGTAGAGATAGGGCCCGATCAAATCGCCGCAGTTGGAGAGGTTTCTGCCGCATCGACACCAGTCCATTTTGGTGGCAACAGCCGCCTTGGAAGCCACCACTACCGGCATGCTGTCTGTCATTTTTGAGTTTTGTTCTCTTCCCTGCCTGCGTACGACGCAATTTGTTGCAGACGGACGACGCATGTGTGTCGATTAAAAAAAACACCGCGCAACGCAGCGATATTAAAAAAATATTGACGCCCGCAACAAAGCACACACGGCAGAACACGCACAACATCAACAAAAAATGATTCAACCGTTTGCACTCATTTTCGGAGGCACATTCACCGCCAAGCAGATCAAAACGATCAAAGAAGTCTGCACACCGTTCTTCCGCAACGCCGCAGAAGAAAAAAACCTCGACCAAATTCTCAAGCACAATCCGCGCATTCAAGTGATCTGTGTCATCGGCAAGGAAAGCCAATACCCAACCGTGGCGTGTTCGACGTATGAGAATCGAATTCGTTCGGTGACATACCCGTCGGTCGATCACTTTTTAAAATCGCTGCCGCTGCTCGTCAACGTTTTCGTCTCGGCATCGGTGCGTCTGCGCGCGTACGACAAGCGCAACTTGGTGAGCGTGTTTACGTCTTCGTACAACTCGAAGCACTGCATCCACCGACCGTTGGCGTCGCTGTTGGCGCAAAAATACCAAAACTGGGAATGGGTGATCTACGACGACAGTGACGGCGACAGCAACTGGAAGCTGCTGCAGTCGATCAAGGCAAAGGACCCGTCGCGCATTCGCATCTATCGGTCGGATGGAAATTCAGGCATCATCGGTGACGTCAAACAGATTGCGTCGTCGCTTTGCCGCGGCGATTTTCTTGTCGAGTTTGATCACGACGACGAGTTGACGCCCGACGCGCTCGAGAACCTTGTCAAAGCGGCCGAGTGCTATCCTGATGCCGGCTTTTTCTACAGTGACTATTGTTTCATTCACGAAAATCACGACAACTCTGAATTCATTGATGGCTTTGCTCTCGGTTATGGTGGCTACCGACGACAGTGGAGCGATCAGTTTGACAAGTGGGTGAACATCAGCACGACGGTTCCTGTCAACTGTCACACTGTGCGTTGGCTGGTCGGTTCGCCAAATCACTTTCGTGCGTGGCGCGCGGCCACTTTTCGCGAGATGGGCGGCTGGTGTGCCGACTTTCACGTTGCCGACGACTATGAGATCCTGGCGCGCACGTTTTGTCACACTGACATGGTGCGAATCCCCCGCTACTCGTACACGCAGTACGTCAACAACAACAAGAACAACTTTACGTACATCCGAAACGCAGAGATTCAAAAGCTGTGGCGTGCGATGGCGCGCAATCAAAGCGACAACATTCACGATCGTTTGATCGAGTTGACCGGAGAGGATCCCGTCTACCATGATTGGGAAACCAATCTACCTGTTCCGTACAAACTGACGGCGCACAGTGTGCCGCAAATCAACAAGATCTTTGATCCGCGCGATCACGACGCCAAAAACCCGCAGATGTTTGCACCCGAGCCGCTTGTGTTGTTTGTTTTTGTGTACGATCCGAAAACATCGCTCGACAGCGGCAGTGGGCAAGCGCTGCGCCGAGCCGTCGATCAGGTGCGCGCACAAAAGTACACCAACGTCGAACTGCTCATTGTGAGCACGGAAGCGATCAACGTTGTCGAACCGGTCATGCGCCGCATGATCAAAGACGCAAACAACTCGCGAGAGTTTGTCGAGTTTGTCAAGTCGCGCGTCAGCTATTGGGACTTTGCCAACAAGGGTCGCGCCTACTCGTACTACTCTCTCGTCAACTATGCACTCAAGACAGTGCTGACCGGTCGCTTTGTCGCACTGCTCTTTGACAATGATGCCGACGATGCGCTGCCGACAAACTTTGTCCAAGACAGCATGACCTGGTTTGATTTGCGCGACGATGTGCACGGAATCACGATGGAAGCGTCTCCAAACTTTATCTATCGCGCTGAATTGCACAAGGACTGCGGCTATTTGTCGCCGAGCAACTGCGATTTGCAAGACCTGCTCACGAGCCACGAGGCGACGAATTTTGTGTCGTTTTCAGAGGTGGTCCTTGACGCGTGACGGCATAAAAAAACTCTTAAAAAATAACATAACGTGCGATTCATGTGTGCTTATTCAGTTAGAAAGTTTGATTAGAACAAGTGCGGGTGGTATTTTACGTTATGTGTTCCCTATTCAGCGCTGTCGGCTCAGTGCTTCTTGCACAAATTTCTCGTCGCGCGGAAGTTTCTCTTGCCAGCAGCCTGCGCACACACAGTCCAAGCCAATGTTGCAAATATCGCAGACTGGTTGGCGACACTTCATGCAAGTGGCTTCGTTCTTGGGAACGGGAAACTTGCAGTAGCAACATGGGCATTCGTCCTTGTCGCACTTTTCGTTGTCAAAGTCTGCTGCGCGTTCGAGTGCAGCGTCCATTTCTTCACGAACAACTTGAAGGTTGTATTCGCAACAAATGACGCAAGTGGAATCGAGCAAACACGCCGGACACACTGGCTCTCCACATTGCGCACATTCGACAACCGAATCGCTGTCGCATTCTTTTTCACAGTTGTGACATTGTGCTTTTTCGACGACATCTGCTGTGTGGGCATTTGCATTTACATTCTCGACTTTGGCAGCATCGCTGCATTTCGATTCCGATCGGGTCGGCGATCGACTCACGTCACGCCGGGAAGGTGTCGGGCTTTGCGACCGAGAGCGCGATCGTACTTTAGATTCTTCGATGGGTTGTGGATCGGTGTTGTTCATTGTTTGTGAGAGATTTTGTTGGGTTGCAGCAATCGCCGACAAGCGGTCGATCAAGCGTCAGAGCGAACGGGCGATCGATCATCAGAGCGAACGGACGATCAACCGTCAGGCGATCGGGTCATCAGAGCAAACAATGTATTTACTTTTCTTTCTCTTGCATCTTCTTTTTCAGCAGCGTGCTGCTCCAATGCCCCCACTGCGTGGTTTTCATCATGTAGAGCCGATCGTCTTCATTCATGTTGTCTCCGTCAATATACCAATCGAGGTGACGGGCGTTGTACGGCGCGTGGCAGAGAACGGCAGGGTTGAGGCGATGAAAGACAAAATCGCGACGATAGACAGCAAAGGTTGTGTCGACGGGCCGATAGACACATTTGATGACCTTTTCCGCGTCTTCAGGAAATGTGAAATCAAACAACTCGTCATCTTTGTGTCCAAAGCGGTGTCTGCGCAGCAATTCCTGCTTGAGTGGGTAGTGATCGGGAATGTCATCGATGCGCAGTTCGGGCCCGGCGGCGTTCACCTGCGGTTTCTCGTCAAGCAGCCGCTGGTATACGTCGAGCCAGTCGCCGGGGATCGCGTCAACGTCAAACTCAATGTCGGGATCAGTGACCGCATAAAACGGCGCTGCGTTTGGATTCTCTGCAAAGTAAGCGGTAACACTGTTGGCGACATCGTCGAGATTGTTTCCCGGATTCCAGTAGACAGTGTAGCGACTTTGCTTTAGAAAGTCAATCAACGGTTGGTAGGTGCTCTGATTGTCGTGTATGACAATCTCAAACGGCGTCCCGACCACGCTGTTTTCAATCGATGCGATGCACTGCTTGAGAACCGTCAGCCGATTGTGTGTGATGATAAAGATTGGCATGGCGCCCGGCGAGCCCGACTCTTTTTTGACATCGCCGACAACTTCAGGCTCTTTTGCCGCCACAACTGTAGTATCAAACGGCAACGTTCTGCTCATATTATTTATAGTTGTGACAGTGTGGTTGTGGTGACGAGTTATTTTGAAAGCGTCTCTGTCGCGTCGAGTTTTGAGTTTTTAAAAAAATGTTGTGACACGCGCATGCCTGCACACCGCCAGCAGCGAAAAAAAGCACTCTCAATTTTCAAGACACACAAATAATGTCGTCTAGTGGCCAACCGACCTGCAAAAAGGCGTGCAAAACCTCTACCAATTGGATTAGCTTGGCACAGGCAGAGGCCGACGTGGCGGCCGCACAGTGCGCCGAGGTTCGCAGCTACGACGGAAGTGGAAATAACATTGCCAACCCGACATGGGGCGCAGTTGGCCAACAGCTGCTGCGAAAGGCGCCAACCGCCTATGCCGACGGCTTTGCGTCGCCGGCGCAGCGCGGCGCACTGAATCCCAACGTGCGCAAGATCAGCAACGCGGTTGTGAAAAACGTGTCTGGTGCGGCCATCAAAAGTGCGCAACTGCTCTCTGACATGACATGGATCTACGGTCAGTGGTTTGATCATGGGCGTGTCATCACGCCGGAAAACGAGGAAGAAGTTGACAACATTGCCGTGTGTGTCGGCGACGAGGCGCTGCCACTCGGCGGTATCATTCCGTTTCATCGATCGGTATTCGACGAGACGACAGGAATTGCGCCCAATGTTCCGCGCGAACAAATCAACGCGCTCTCATCGTACATTGATGGTGCCAATCTCTACGGCCCCAATGAGGAGCGCGCTCTGGCGCTCCGACTGCGCGACGGCACCGGGCGTCTAAAGACCAGCTTTGGTTGCGGCGGAGCACTGCCGCCGTACAACACAAACAATCTGCCAAATGCCTCGTTGTCTCACCAGGATGCGGAAAAGATGTACCTGTGCGGAGATGTGCGCGCCAACGAAAACAGCGCACTGCTCGACATGCACTCTATTTGGATTCGCGAACACAATCGCTTGGCGCTTTCGCTGCCTGAAATGTACCAAACGCTAAAGGGCAACGATGAACTTATCTATCAAGAGACGAGGCGAATCGTTGTCGGGCATATGCAGGCGATTGCCGAGAACGAGTTTTGGCCGGCCCTTCTCGGTCCAAACGGAGTTCCCGCTTACAGCGGCTACAATGCACTCGTCAACGCCGGTATTGCCAACGAATTTTCTGCGGCACTGTATAGAATCGGACATTCTATGGTATCGGGCACCCTGCGCAGCGAGGCGGCCGTCAGTAAGTGTGGCGGAACAGACGAGAGCATCGTTACCGACGTGCCGCTCGACTCGCTCTACTTTAATACGCACTACCTGAAGCAACACGGTACGGATGGCTTGTTGCTCGGTGCATCGAACAATGTGCAGCGGGAGATCGACGTGCATGTTGATGAAGCGCTCCGAACAAGACTTTTTGCGCCACACGCGCCCGGCGTTATGCTCGATCTTGCCGCGCTCAATATGCAGCGCGGTCGTGACCACGGCTTGCCCGACTACAATACGATGCGCGTTGCGTACGGCTTGGCACCAAAAGCGTCGATTGACGAAATCACTCAGAACGTTGCATTGCGCGCCGCGTTGCGTTCACCAGACGCATACGGCCCAGCCGCTGTGCCTTCCGATCTTGATCCGTGGATTGGCGCTCTGGCTGAAGACCACATCGATTCGGAAACGCCTGTGGGCGAGTTGATGCACGCTGGACTCGTCGATCAGTTTACGCGCCTTCGTGACGGCGATCGCTTCTGGTATCGCAACGATCCCGCTCTGCCCGAGTGGCGCAAGAACCAGATCGCCAACACAACGCTTGCGCAGATTATCGAGCGCAACACATCGCTCACAATCGGCAAGCTTTTCACTGCCGACATCTTTCATGTTGCCGAAGAGGCCAATTGAAAAACAATGAATGGAAATGCAGTTCTTTTTTACTCTGATTGCGTTTTTTTTTTGCTTTCGAAACTCGCGTCACGCCGCACTGCTGTTTTCGTCGACGCTGTCGAGCAGACCAGCGGCAACCAAAAGCGCGTCGTGTTTGGCACGCACACTCGGAGACGGCAGCGATGAGAGGTACTTTTCCAATATTGTGGTGCGCGTCGCGACGTTTGGCCAGTCACCATAGATGTGACGCGTTGTCGGCTGCACCTCGGGATAGCGGCGCGAAAATCGCTTGTACATGCGCTTGTTGAAGAGCATGTTGAACGGAGACTGCACAACGCAGTCATCGGGAATCCACGGTCCCGAACAGGTTCCCTTTTTGACGAGTTGAAAGCGAATCGCGCGGTCGATACTCACACCGTCCTCGCAAGAAGCGTCACGATTGATGACCGCCGTTTGTTTCTTGACCATGACGCCGTCACAAAGCCGGTAGGGATAGCCACCCATCGTTTTCCAGTGCGGCGCAAACGTCAAAAGATCGCGATTCACAACAGATTCGATGAAATCGATCACACCCGGATAGAACCGCTGCGTGGACTCCATCGATTGGAGACTCGACAACAAGGTATAAACGTCGGCCTTGTTGTTTGTGCCGCACGCAGAGTAGTACTTGCAGCCGGATAGTGCTGTAAAGTTCACCTCTAGTTGATCGGGCCACGCAACGCCGCTCTTGTCGGCAGTGTGCGGAATCTCGTAGACACCGCCCCAGTCCCAATCAAAGAGTTTCGCAATGTAACCGCCGGTGGGCACTTCGAAAAACTCTTGCGGCAAATTACCATCCCACGTGTTGTCGTCGCGCCCATACTCAAACGGAAAGTAGGCCAGTTTGGTGTCGATTTGCGACGGACGAAAGTCTACCAGAATGTTGCCCGGATGCAGATCACCGTGCCTGATGCCACGGCGCGTCAGCACGTGCAGGGTGTAGATAACCTGAAATAAAACGGCAAACAGTTGTTCTTCGCGGAACTCTTGCGCATTAATGCGCTCCATCAGAGAACGACCCTGCGCTTTTTCCAACACGAGCGTTTGAACGGGAATGCTGGCCGAAAATTTCGACCCTGCTTTCTTGTACAGCACTTTGCTTGCCTTGACCAGCTGCTCGGTCAATTCTACGTTTTTGTTGGCCCGCTGTGCAATGATCGCCGGATCGACAATATCCGACGCCGTGCAGATCCACTCGCCGTACATGGCGACGAGGTTTGGTGTCACATTCTGTGCAAGCAGTTGGTTTGTGTGCCGATAGACACTCACTTCCGTTGCCAGCGAGTTGGACGACGAGCGATATTTTCCGAGTTCCTCTTCGATTTGATCGATAGGCAAGGTCTTCTCGTACATCGATTGCTCGATATGCAATAGCTTTTTGTGGCGACTCTTTTCACCGAGCGCGGGAAAGGAAACCTTGACGATGCTCGGCCGATGCGGTGTGACATTCCACCACTTCACATAAGCTGTATCGCTGCGAAGAGCGGGCGGTGGACGCAATGTGCCCGTCACAATGATCGTGTTGGACGCCGAACCTTTCTCCACGTTGCTCAGCACTTTGGCGAGCCCATCGTTTTCAAAGAGATCTTCGAGCGTGCAAGTTCTCGGATTGACATCGTCTTCTTGCCAAGTCAACCAGACACCGAGTTGTCGCAACTGGTCAAGCGGACCTGTGTCGCTGTTCTTCACAACGTACGCTTTGCCATCGACGAGTGCCCGAGGGTCTTCTTCGGCTGTGGGATTTTTGAGAAAACTGTTGCCCCAGTTGAGAAACGAATTCATCGCCAATGAAACTTTTTAAAACAACGTGTTGCTTTTTCGTTTGATAGTGTAGAGGGGTTGGCACAAAAAGTAGGGAGGGTCAAACAATGACTATACTCTTTTTGGCATTGTTGGCGAACCGGCGCGTTAAACAACAATCGGCCACATTTCCGCCGCCACCTGCGCCGCCACCGCCGCCGCCGCCGCCACCAACATCGGTACAGACATCGACAGTTCTCGCTGTGCCGCCCACAGACTACCGGCGTGGTTTGTGGAATCAGAGCACTGCAAGCGATCGACGACCAGGTATGCTTTTGTCGCAAAGATGGGTCGCGCGCTTTGATGCGTTTTATGTGCCGCGGCCAGTATGCAAAGATGCGTACGGATTCCCGGTGTCGCTCGATATGCCCCGCGATAGGTTTGTTTTGGGCAGCACCAAAGACAACTTTGTTTTCACCACTGTGACTGCTGTGGCTCTTTGCGGTGGTATGTTGGCATTGGCAGCCAAATAACTCACGCCAAAGCAATTTGCGCTTCACGCGAAAGTAAAACAAACTTGTGTGTTTAATCAATCAATCAGTCGCTGACTTTTTGTTTTTTCTCTCCACGACCATAGTCGTCTTGGGCGCGCTCAATGTCGTCTTCGCCAAAGTAGCTGCCTGTTTGGACCTCGACAAACTCCAGCAGAGTATCCGGCGACGTGTTTTCCATGCGATGCCACGCCATCAGTGGAATAAAGACGTAATCGCCAGCAACGACGTTGCGCGGCACACCGTCGAGCGTCACACGTCCGCTGCCGACCGTCACAATCCAGTGTTCGGCCCGGCGCCGGTGGCGCTGCAAGGAGAGCCGCTGCAACGGAAGAACAACGATACGCTTACTCTTGTATGCATCTCCGTCGTAAAGCACATCATAGTGCCCCCATGGTCGCTGTGACTCGTCGCCCAAAGTCACTTCTTTTGCGAGCGCTTTCACACACTGTGATGCCGACGTATCGTTGCGTGTGACCAACACATCGCCGCTGTTGCCCACCACAACTGTCACATCGCTGACTCCGGCGAGCGCCACGGTGCGTCCGCTCGGCGCGCGCACAAGCGTGTTGGAGCAGTTCTCATCGGTCACAATGCGACCGCCGCCCAGCTTGACATTGCTGCCGCAAGCGTCACCGACAGCAGAGATTCGCATGTTTTCAGCGTGCACATCGCTCCAGCTGCCCACATCGCTCCATGCGTGTCGAAACGGCACGACCGATGCACGATCGGTGTGTTCCATGACAGCGTGATCGAAAGAGATGCGCGGCGTGTCACAAAACTCGTCGGCAAGCACCGCCGGCTGATGCCGACGAAACTCGTCCAAGAGCACATCGACATTGGCAACAAACACGCCCGCATTCCAAAAGAAGCGTCCGCTGTCCATATACGCTTGAGCCGTCGCCTCGTCTGGCTTTTCGCGAAACTGTTTGACAGCGCGCGCACAACTTTCAGCGCCAGTGGTGCTGTCTGCAGCCGCGCACTCAATATAGCCAAATCCAGTTGCAGCATACGTCGGTGTGATGCCGAGTGTCACAATGCGCTTGTGGTCACGTGCAGCGGCGATGGCAACGTCGGAAATGCAGCGTGTAAATTCAACGTCGTCAAAGAGATGGTCAGCCGGCATGATGACGAGTGTTGCGTCTTTCGGCAGTGTTTTTGCAACAAGCGCAATTGCAGGTGCGGTATCGCGCGCTTCTGGTTCCACAATGATGCTAATGGTCGTGTCAACAATTTGTTGACGAATGAGCGGCGCAAGGCGGCTGCTTGCCACCAAGTGGACATTGCTCGCCGACTGCACAATGCCAAGCGCACGGCCAACTGTTCGCTGCAACATTGATTGTCCATCACCAACCAAGCAGTGGAACTGCTTTGGCGACGAAGCAGTGGAGAGCGGCCAGAGACGTGTTCCGCCACCGCCGCAAAGAATGACACAGTGAACATTGGCAGCGCAGCCGATCGGCTGTTCTGCAGAAAGCACAGTTTGTCGAGTTGGTTGATCACTCATGTGTGATAAAAATAGACAGCGTTAAAGTGTCTGGTTTACTGAAGAAACACGGGTGATCAAAGAAACCAAGGTGACTGACCAGCCTTAACTATTTGTCGCAACTGTTTGGTGGTGCAGTGTCGGTACCGAAAGCACCCTTTGGTATGTGTTTTTTCACAACGCTTGCGAGTTGCTGAGGGCACGTGTGCCACTCTATCTCGTGACGTTTGTTGCTTGCGCAAGGCACCACGTGTATGTCTTGCTCCTTTGCAAGTTGCGTGTCATACGCGTCGGCAGTGTGCGAGAAGAGAACCACAGTGATGCGCCGAAGATTCTGATAGCGCGAAAAGAGAATCTGTCGTACAGCACCAATATGTTCAACCTCGCTGCGTTCCAATGCTGCATCGCACATCTCTTTGTTGGCGTGCTTTTCTATGTTTCGTTCCTCGAATCGCAGCAGAACTAGAGTCGTGCAATTGGCGAGTGTTTCTCGGAACCGCATTGCGCGTCTCGTGTACCGCTGAACGCACTCGGCAATGCGCGCAGCCGATGCACCGCTCCGATGCTCTTTGTGGCCAAAGTCGTGCGCAAATCGCAAATAGTACCGAGCGTGTGTGATCATGTGCCTCTTACCAATGGTCTGGAGGCGCCGATAGGCGTGCTCGTCGTCGATACCGTCAAAATCGCTCTGCAACAGTTTGACAATGGCCCACATTGACGAACCAATGTAGTCAAACATATGGGTGGGCTGATCGATATGCAGTGCGCGCTGAATGAAACGTTTGCCGAAGCAATTGTATCCGAGAGATAGCGTTGCGCACTGTGGTGTGGCACAAAGTTCAGCGAGATCATCCATGGCAACGCACGTCCAGTTTCAATAATTGATTGCGATTGTGCTCAAACCGAGATTGATCACAGACCGTTTGTTGTACTAGCATATAATATATGCACATTATTATCTAACTTAAAGGAATATTTACACAGAGTGATTAGCAAAAGATGAACACACCGAGCGTTTCTTCCTCTTCCACCCGATGCCTGGGATGGTTGCTCAACTTTATTGTTGTCAACGGGGCGCTGTTGCTGCTCGCATTGTGCGAACTGTTCTTTTGCATGTGCACTAGCAATAATGTTATGGCTCTATTTGCAATGTGTGTTGTGAAAAACGCACTGATGGTTGCGGCGGTCGATAGACAAGTGCGCTCGCGACCCTATCTCGACGCCGACAAACGCGTTGAACCGACGGAAAAGTATCGTGGCGAGTTTGCGGTTCATTTGGTGCGCGCGTCGTTTGCAGAAGCGTGTACAAAAGTGATCATTCATAGCACTTTGGTTGCCGGTCACACTGATGGAGGTGTGCAAGCTGCAGCAGAAGATTTGTTGTCGCGGCAAATGCTGTGTGACTGGCTGTGGCTGGTGCCGCGCAGCTTTGCGTTTGAGGTGGTGTTTGACTTTTTTCACTATTGGGCGCACCGACTCGTGCACGCGGTGCCACTTTTGTATCGGCGTGTTCACAAAACACACCATCGATTTGCGTACACAACGTCGATCATCGCTTTCTACCAGGACCCTCTCGATCTAGTGCTGTCAAACGTCTTTCCGACACTCGCAGCGCTGACAATCGTTGCTCCGTTTGTCACACTTTCGCAGTGGACAGTCGTCATGATGCTCACGTACAAAACACACATTGAAATCTGTGGTCACACGGGCAAGTGCGTTGGAAACACGCCGTCGTTTCATCAGTGCATCTGGTTGCCGCGTGCGCTCGGCATCGAACTGCTCACCGAACAGCATCACAAACATCACACATTGAATACGTGCAATTATGCAAAACGTTTTGCACTGTGGGACAAGGTGTTTGGTACATTCAAAGCGTAAAAAAACACATTGGTTTACATAACACGCTCTTCACTCGAGGAGCATCGCGCAGGTCCACTCTAATGTCATTCGTGGTCGGCACAATGTTCTTGGTAGCTGCTTCGTGGCGATAGTGGCTGCGCGACAGTAGCAAATGCCGCAACCATGTGTTTTTTAACAGATCTCGCACTGGTCGTGAGAGCACGCCGAGGACTCGCCATAAGAGACGTCGTTGATTTTGCCTTTTCCAATTGTGGCATCGTTCTGCCCGACGTTGCCTTTTCAAGGCGCGGAGATTCTGGCGGCGACGTGATCGGCGACGTGATCGGCGAGAGTGTATTGTTGTGCTTTCGCTCGATGAAGCGCTGTCGCACATGCTCCCATTCGTCCTGACGACTCTGAAAAAGATCTATACGACTCTGCAGATAGGTGCTTATGTTGGCCATGTCGTTTATGCGATTCTGAAGGTTTTCGGACGAATGCTGTTCATCGACGATTGTCTGTTCGAGGCGTGAGCGCTTCTCGACCTGCTTGCGCTTGCATTCGTTTATGACACAGAGTTCGATTTCCTCGGCACTCTGCCAGCGACACAGCCGATCACGATAGTCACACAACTGCTCGTCGTTTTTCGCGATGACGCGATCAATCGCGGCGAGTGAAAGATTGGCACGACTATCGATATACTCGTCAAGCATTGCCCAGTGACTCGGAGTGAGGTGTTCCAGACCACGGCTATTGACTCGCGAACGACGCCGCGGAGGCAGACTGGGCGACGTCATTTTTGAAAACAGTTGTTTGGGAACACAAACCGAGACAGTATTTAGTTTTCCGCTCGCTCGATCTCTGACGCAATCCACGTCTGAGCATTTTTCAACGCGTCGATTTTGCTGTGGCTAGAGACAGATGTCGAGGCAATCTGGTTACCCGAAACGTCGGTCACTGAAAGTGAAACAGTGCGGGCCGCGCAAACAAGTGGCGTAAATTCGACATACTTTGCCGAAGAGGCGATTTTTTCTCGCACGTACGCAGTGATGTCAGCGCCGGCGCCGATCAGCGTCTTGGCGACATCGACGTGTCCCGCTTCAATTGCACAGTCCAACAGACCTCTGTCGACACTGACAGTTGGATTTTTTTCGATAATCAATTTCAAAAGAGAGTTTTGTCCTTGTGCAACGACCTGGTGCATAACGTTGTGAACATGGGCGACGCCCACCGAAATCAGCTGCGCGGCAACGGTTTCGGATCCACGTTGAGTGCACAGTGCCAGCCGCAAAAGAGATTCATTGTCGTTATATAGACAGCGCGTGTTCGGATCGGCACCGATAGCGATGAGACACGACAACAGGTGCCAATCATGCCGCTGGGCGGCGCGGCAGACCACATCTGCGACTATGTGATGTCGCATGTCTCCATTGACTCTTTGGATGGCGTCGAGCGCAGCCTGGTGATGTGGATCGTTGGAGCGAGCCAGTGCCAAAAACTGCAAAAGTAGTTGCTTTGGCATCACAGACGAACAGAATGCAACCTTTCGAGGCGTTTGTTTGTCTTTTTCGGCGTCTTCCGGTTCCGGCTCATCGCGGCACGACGAATACCGGCTCACCATTTCAACAATCGGGTGATCGGGTGACAACGCGTCTGTTGCTTTGAACGCCAATTCGCACGGCGAAATACCGAGCGCCAATAGAAACCGCACCGACATACTTTGTCGGTTCTGAATTGCCTTGGTCAACACGGTTTCACCGCGACAATTCTTCGCGTCGACATCTGCGCCGCTCTTGTGCAAGATGAGCAATTTGGACAGATTGTCATCGATGCGACCAACGGCGTCGTGCGCGGCGGTATTACCGCCGCAGTCACGAGCGGTATGGTCGGCGCCAGAGTCCAGAAGCAGATTGACAACGTCGTCGCTTTTCGCGAGCATCAGTGGTGTGACGCCTTCAAAGTTGGGCAAGTTGACGCTGGCACCGGCCTTGATAAGCATGTTGCACGCATCAAATGAATCTTTCAGCGCAGCTTGACAGAGCATAGGGTGGTATCTATCCCCAAACTGTTTGTTCGGACTTGCGCCCGCCAATAGACAGACACCGAG
>Ga0193961_1000424_pt1 | contig 16287 bp, 11 predicted proteins | sample FB_4_MG_FD_140371 | JGI IMG/M metagenome (GOLD analysis project Ga0193961, IMG submission 140371) | Microbial mat bacterial communities from the Broadkill River, Lewes, Delaware, United States - FB_4_MG | ecosystem: Environmental > Aquatic > Freshwater > River > Microbial mats | place: USA...
ATATTTAGACTTTGTTCAAAGTTGGGGACCACTTATTTTTGGACATTGTGATAAAGATATTGAAAATGTAGTTTTAGATACTGTTAAAAAAGGTTTATCTTTTGGTGCACCTACTGAGCTTGAAACACAGTTAGCCTCTGAAATTGTTGAGATGTACGATAATCTTGATAAAGTAAGATTTGTAAGTAGCGGTACTGAAGCTGTTATGTCAGCTATCAGATTAGCTCGTGGTGCAACTGGTAAAGATGATATTGTTAAATTTGAGGGTTGTTATCATGGACATAGTGATTCTTTACTTGTGAGTGCTGGAAGTGGTATGGCTACATTTGGAGCTCCAAGTTCTCCAGGAGTTCCTGCTGATTTAACAAAACATACTTTACTTGCGGAGTACAATAACATAGCTCAATTAGAAAAGTGTTTTTCTGAGTCTTCTGATATCGCTTGTATTATTATCGAACCAATCGCTGGAAATATGGGACTAGTTCCTGCAAGTCCTGAGTTCTTAAAAAAATGTAGAGAACTTTGTGATGCAAATGGTTCATTATTAATCTTTGATGAAGTTATGACTGGATTTAGAGCATCTTTAAAAGGAGCTTCTGGAATCGTAGAAACTACTCCAGATATTGTAACTTTTGGAAAAGTTATCGGTGCAGGTATGCCTGTAGGTGCATTTGCTTCACGACAAGAAATTATGGGACAATTAAGCCCAGAAGGTAAAATATACCAAGCAGGAACATTGAGTGGAAACCCTGTAGCTATGGCAGCTGGACTTAAGTCATTGCAAAAACTAAAAGCTGATGCTACTATCTACGATAGATTAAATGAAAAAGCTGTTAGATTAACAAATGGATTAAAAGAGGTAGCAACAAAAAATAATATCTCTTTACATGTAGATACAAGAGGAAGTATGTTTGGATTTTTCTTTTCAGATGAGACAAATGCACCTGTAAATATGAAGCAAGTAGGGCTTTGTAATTTTGATAGATTTGCAAAGTTTCATAATGAAATGCTTAAAAAAGGTTTCTATTTTGCTTGTAGCCAATATGAAGCTGGATTTATTTGTGATACGATGACAAATGAAGAGATAGATGCTACAATTAAAGCTGCCGATGAAGTGATGGCAACTTTATAAATAAATTTTAAAGAGTAGATATCATATCTATTCTTTTTAAATCAGTACCCAATAAGTGCAGATGTATACCCTACAACACGAGAAGCATCATTTGTTTTATCATAGCTCGTACAATAATGTAAAACTTTTGAATTCATATCATGTTTAATAGCAGAATAAATAAGTGCTTTAACTCCCACTTTTCCACAAGCTTCACAACCATTATCAAATAAAGCCATATCTTTTTTAGCAATTGCATTTAGACAAATATTATCTAATTTATTTGCTTTTTCTTGTGTATGAAAATGACTTAAGTCTGTTGAGATTAGAGTGAAGTTTTCTTCATCTTCTAATACTGTATCTATTAAAGAAGAGAGATCTTCATAAGAGATTTTTCCATATACTATTTCAACTATCTCTGAATTTGGAAAATAGTGTTTTATAAAAGGAGCTTGTGTTTCTGTAGAGTGTTCTAAATGCATACTATCTTCAAAAGAGAGAAAATCATATTTGTTTTGTAATTTATTTGAATATTCATTATCTATTGTAATATTACCAAGTGGTGTTTCATACTCATCATATAAAGCGATACTTGCCCCTTCATAATAGATACTATGAGATGGACCAATCACTACGATTCTTTTTGGTTTTTTATACTGAGAGATATTATAAGCAATATTTGCAGTAAATCCACTATAAACATATCCTGCATGAGGAACAATCATAGCTCTAACATTAAAGTTACCATTAATAGTGATTTTACTATTAAAATCATCAATACATTTTATAATTTCATCTTTTTGATCTGGATAAAATGATCCGGCTGAACCTGTTTTTCTTATAGTTTTCATTTTAGGGTATACTCCATCTATCTTAGTGTAACACTTAGGACATCTATTATTTATCAGATTATTTGATAAAACCTCAAATCTATTTCTTTTAATAAGCACTTCATTACAGTTTGTGCATAAAGTATCATTTTCAAAATTTACATTTCCAATATATACATATTTTAATCCACATTTAGAGCCTATATCTTTTGCCATTTTTAATGTTTCTATAGAGGTTCTTGGCAAATCTAAATCTTTATAGTCCGGATGAAAAGAGGAAAGATGCCAAGGTGTATAAATATCTAATTCTTCTTTTATAAACATAGCGATTTGTTTTAACTCTTCATATGAATCATTTTTGGTAGGAACTATTAGTGTTGTTATCTCTAACCAAATACCATTTTTTTTAAATTGTTTTAAATTCTCTAATACTTGTGTTAAATTTCCACCTAAGTTATTTTTATAGTATTTATGAGAAAAACATTTTAAATCAATATTTACGGCATCTATTATCCCTACCATATCCTCAATAACTTCTTTGCTTTCAAAACCATTTGAAACATAAACATTTTTAATACCGTGTTTTTTAGCTTCGAGTGCAATATCTTTTGCAAAGGGATAAAAAATTGTTGGTTCGTTGTATGTATATGAGATTGATTCACATTTGTATTTTTTTGCAATATTTACTACATCTTTTGGGCTATGATATTTTGATTTGTCAATATTTTTTTCTTGGCTTATACCATAGTTTTGACAAAATGAACATTTAAAATTACAGCCAACTGTCCCTAAAGACAAAGATTTTGATGTTGGCAAAAAATGATAAAGAGGCTTCTTTTCGATTGGATCAATATTCATAGCTCCAATGTGTCCATATACTAAACACTCTATTTTATTTCCTGTATTTTTATTAACTCCACAAACTCCAGTTTCATTTGGTTTTAATTTGCAATAATAAGAGCATAATAAACAAGTAAGTTTCTCTTTATTTTCACTCCAATACCGCACTATTTAATCTTCATAGCAGTATATGTATAAACAGTTGGATTTTTATCTAAACATAACTCACTAAAACCAGCCTTTTTTGAAAGATGAGTAAAAAAATCGTTAAAATTAGGTATTTGTTCCCAAACTTGTGGTAGGAAAGTCGCTCTTTTCCCCTCAAACTCTAAAATTACTCCATGCTCTCCCACTTTTATTTTATCTTTTAAGTCGTTTATGTTCTCATAATGAAGTTTAACAGCAGGAGTTAATACCGATATTTCTATATTTATATCTTTAAATTCTTGATAAGTTAATCTATTAAATCGTAAGTCTGAAAATGCAGCGCCTTGCGCATTATCTAAAACATCTTCTAACAAACTTCTGTAAGCTACTAAAGAACCAATACAACCTCTTAGTTTATTATTTAAATTTATAGTAACAAAGCAAGCTCTTTGCTCATTTAAAATAGGAAATTGTTTTAATAATATTTGTTTATCAATTTTAAATGAATTATTAAACTCATTTAAAATTGATGTTCTAGCAAGTTCTAATAAAATATTTTCTATCTTCATGACTCAATCCTTACATTTACTAAATGATTATTTACCGTGAATAGTATAACAAAAATACCTACTTTATTATCTAAAATCTGTAATAAATTTTATGTTATTTTGCTATAATATACAGATTATCATAAATTAAATTTTTATATACAAGGAAAAAAAATGATTAAACATATAGTATTTTTTAAATTATCAGAACAAGGTATGGAACAAAAAGCAGTAATTGTAGAGAAGTTAAATGAGCTTAAGTGTGCTATCCCTTACATTAGAGCGTTAGAAGTAGGTGTAAATTTTGCAGAAGAAGAGAGAGCATTTGATATTGCTTTAACAGTTGTTGTTGATGATAAAGATGCTTTATTTAATTATGCTATTGATGATAAACATGTGGAATTAGTTACATTTTTAAAATCTTTAGATACTCATACAAAAGTTGTTGATTATGAGATTGAAAAAGAAAAACCAAGTACAGAGTTTGGAAATGCTAGTATTATTAAAAAAGCTAATATTTATTTTGAAGGTAAAGTAACTAGTAGAACAGTATTTGAAGCGGATGGAAGTAGAAAAACGCTTGGTATTATGATGCCTGGTGATTATACTTTTGCTACAGAAGATGCAGAACATATGGAAATAATTGCTGGACATGTAGAAGTAGAAATAAAAGGTGAAGAGGGAAATGTTGAAACTATTAAAGGTGGAGAATATTTTGAAGTACCTGCAAATGCAAGTTTTGATATAAAAGTATTAGAGCCAACAGATTACTGTTGTACTTATATACAATAATAAAATGGAAAAAGATATTAAAATCGAACCAGAGATAAAGGCAACAGAAGCTAAAGAGATACCAAAACATAAAGATAAGCTAGAAGCTTTAGATAATATGTCATTGGGTATCTCTATCGTTGTTGCGATTGCTTTAGGAGTTGGAATTGGACTTCTTTTAAAATCATGGACAGGATATACTTGGACTTTATGGGTAGGTGTTGCTTATGGTGTTGCTGCAGCCATTTTAAATGTGTATAAAGCATATAAAAGAGCAAAAAAAGATTTAGATAAATTAGCAGAAGATCCAAAATATAAATATGCGATGGAGAATGGCTACAAAAAAGAAGATGATGATTAGAAAATCGATAAAAATATTTGCAATCGTTGATTTAGGTGTAATAGCATTTTGTTTATTAGCTGGTCAAAATGACTGGCTTATAAACTCACAAATAGCATTTTTTTCTTCACTAATGGTTACTGTGGGTTCATATTTAGGGTATCAGAAAAATGTTCAAAATAGAGTAGAAAATCATGTAAACGAAGATGATACTTATGATGAAGTTGATAAGATGGATGATAAATATGATTTATATTCTCCAGAAATTCCTCAAGAAGATATAAATGAAAATCCAACAAAAGAAGAGATAAAAGAAGCTATGAAACCTGTGAAGCAAAATCATTTTGCTAATTTTAAATCTGGTTTTGCTGGTATGGCATCTTTATATAGAATCTTTGGATATGTCGGTTTAGTAATCGGATTTTTTTATCTGAATAATAACGGATACTTACATATCTATTCTTATGTTTTGGGATTTCTCATTGTTCCTATTTCATCACTACTTATTAGTGTTGCTTTAAAAAAAGAATATAATACAAAGGAAAACTTGTAATATGAAACAATATTTAGATTTATTAGATCACATCTTAACAAAGGGCGTAAAAAAAGAAGATAGAACAGGTACTGGAACAACTTCAGTTTTTGGATATCAAATGAGATTTGATTTAAATGATGGTTTTCCAATGGTAACTACAAAAAAAACTTTTTTAAAAGCTATTATCTCTGAACTATTATGGTTTATAGAAGGGTCTACAGATGAAAGAAGATTAGCCGAGATTCATTTTGGAGATAAGGCAGCTAACCTAATTGGTAAAAAAACTGTATGGACTGCAAATGCCGATGCACAAGGAAAAGACCTTGGGTATGTAAATACTGATACGATTAAAGAGTTAGGACCTGTTTATGGAGCACAATGGCGTTCGTGGAAAGGTACTGATGGAAACTCTATAGATCAGTTATCAGAATTAATAAATCAAATCAAAACAAATCCAGATTCAAGAAGATTAATACTATCAGCTTGGAATGTAGGTGAGTTAGAAAAAATGGCATTGCCACCTTGTCATACTTTTTTTCAATTTTATGTAGCAGATGGTAAATTATCTTGTCAACTTTATCAAAGAAGTGCAGATGTATTTTTAGGTGTTCCTTTTAATATCGCTTCTTATGCATTACTAACTATGATGATAGCTCAAGTTTGTGAGTTAGAAGTAGGGGATTTTGTACATACTTTTGGTGATGCACATATATACTCAAATCATTATGAACAAGTAAATTTACAACTTTCACGAGAACCATTTACAATACCAACTATGAAAATTAATCCTGATATTAAAAATATAGAAGATTTTACAATGGAAGATTTTGAATTAGTTGGATATGAATGTCATGAAACTATAAAAGCTAAAATGGCTGTATAAAAGGTAAGTATTATGAAAATATCAATGATAGTAGCATATGGAAAAAACTGGGAAATAGGGCTAGATAATCAAATGTTATGGCATATTAGTGAAGATTTTAAAAACTTCAAAACGATAACATCTGGTCATCATATACTTATGGGTAGAAAAACATTTGAATCTATTGGTAAACCCCTTCCAAACAGAACTTCTATAGTTTTATCAAATAGCGGTTTTGAATGTGAAGGAGTATATACTTTTAACGATATTCAAAAAGCACTTGATTTCGCTAGAAAAAGAGGGGAAGAAGAACTATTTATCATTGGTGGGGCAAATATATATGAAACTATGTTTCCTTATGTTGATAAAATGTATTTATCGGAAGTAGATTATGAAGGTAAAGCAGATGCTTATCTCAAAGAGATTGATTTTTCATCGTGGGATATGGCTGAAGAAAAATCTTATGATGTTATATTAGGTGATGAAGGTAAAATAAAATCTCCTGCTTGGAAATTTAAAGTGTGGATAAAAAAAGATTAATATTATCTTTTTTTAACTTATGAATATAGATTATAATCACAAGAAACTAGAAAGATTTATTCCTATAACTCTTATCGAATTACAAGAAGAAGTAAGTAAACTTCAAATTATAGATGATGATTTGTTAGTGAAATTTACTGATAAATTAAGAGACTACTACCACAAAGAGTTTTATAAAGAACTTTTAAAACTTAAAACCAACTACCATCCATTTAATCCTGATCGTGACACAATTACTTTAAAAATATTTTCAAAAGAAGAGTTAGTTCATAAAGAAAAAAAACTATTAAACGATATTCTTCCTCTTTTAAATAGTGCAAATTATGAACAACTCACTCAAGATGCCATAAATGAAGCTATTGAAGAGACTTCACCTTATGGAGTAGATGTAAGTGTTGATTTTGAAGAGTTTGATAATCTTCACCTCTTTTTTAGAGGAAGTGCAATAAAAGAGGAAAAACAAAGAACTTTAAAATCACTATATTTAAAAAAAGATCTTGTTAAAACAAAAATCTATCGACGACTTTTTTTATTTTTTAAACAAAAAGTAAATGGAAAAGATTTGATTTATCTAAAACTTTTTAAAGACATACCACAGAGTGATTTAGAGATGTTATTTCCAAATATTAAAGTAAAAATTTCGTTATTAGATAAAATTAAACTTACTATTACAGGTGGAGGAGGAACTGCACTAGGGACAGTAACACTTATAGGAAAAATAGCAGTAAGTCTTGAACCCATGGCATTGTTAAGTGCTCTTGGTGGATTTGCTGCACTTATTGGACGACAAATTACATCTATATTTACACATAGAACTAAATATATGGCAAAACTTGCCAAAAATCTTTACTATTATAATTTAGATAATAATGCAGGTGCAATTTCTCATATTCTTGATATGGCAGAAGATGAAGAGGTAAAAGAGGTTTTTTTAGCTTATTTATTTATAGTAAAATCTTCTGATGGATTGACAAAAGAAGAACTTGATAATAATATAGAAGAGTTTATACAAATGAGATTTAATATCCCTATGGATTTTGAAATAGAGGATGCCTTAGATAAACTGGTTCATTTAGAGTTAGTTGTAGAAAATAAAGATTTAGGTATATTTAAATCAATTGATATAAACAAGGCTTTAGAAATATTATAAAGAGAGACTAAGTGTTTATTTAGTCTCTTTTTTAGTAGTTGTCGTTTTCTTTGCTGTCGTTTTTTTAGCACTAGTAGTCTTTTTTGTTGTACTAGTTGATTTCTTTGCTGTCGTTTTCTTAGCAGGTGCTTTTTTAGCTGCTGCACTTCTTTTCCCTTTTACGGGCTGATTTTTAATAATCTCTTTAACTTCATCCCAATTTAAAGCTCTGATATCCTGCTCATCTAACTCTTTTGGAAGTTTGTAGTTTTTCTTTTTAGATTTAATGTATGGTCCATATCTACCTATTAAAATTTGAGTTTCCTCTTCTGGAAAATCTTTCAGTAAAGCTTTTGCTTTGATCTCTTTAAGCTCTTTTATCACTTCTAAAGCTCGTGGTAATTCTACAGTATATGGATCATCTTCTTTTAATGAAAAATATTCAGATTTGATTTGTAAATAAGGACCAAATCTACCTATATTTACTTTGATATCATTTCCATTTTCATCTTGACCTAAAACTTTAGGAAGTTGTAATAATACAAGTGATTCTTCTAATGTTATATTATTTACACTTATTGTTTTAGGAATTGAAGCTATTTTTGGTTTCTCTTCATCCTCTTTTGTTCCACATTGTACATACGGACCATATTGTCCTACACGCGCTGTAATTGGTTTTTTAAGTTCAGGATGTTCCCCTAACTCTCGTATGTCTGAAAATTTAGCACGAGGTGCATTTTCTGTTTTATCATCAACATTTTTAACAAATGGTTCATAAAACTCTTTCATAACATCTTCCCACGCCATCTCACCATCAGCAATTTTATCAAACTCTTCTTCTACATGTGCTGTAAATCCAAGACTTACAATGTTTTCAAAATGCTCAACTAAAAAGTCATTTACAACTGTACCTATAAGTGTTGGTTGTAGTTTTTTATCTTCTGTTTTGATTACATATTCTCTTGCTTGAATTGTGGCAATTGTTGGAGCATAAGTAGAAGGTCTTCCGATACCTTCTGCTTCCATTTTTTTAACTAAAGCAGCTTCTGAGTATCTTGCAGGTGGCTTAGTAAAGTTTTGCTCTGTAATAAGTTTCTCAAGATTTAAAACTGTACCTTTCTCAATAGTAGGCAATATCTTTTCAGTATTATCTAAAGCAGCTTCAGGATCATCGCTTCCCTCTGTATATGCTTTCATAAATCCTGCAAATACAATTCTTGTTCCCTTAGATTGAAACTCATATTCTTTGTTTGCACCAGCTGATATTTTATATGTTGTATTTGCAACAATGGCTTGTGCCATTTGCGTTGCTATTGTTCTTTTCCAGATAAGACTATAAAGTCTATATTGACTATGGTCTAAATATGGTTTTACATCGCTAGGTTTTAGTGCTAAATTAACAGGACGGATTGCTTCATGGGCTTCTTGAGCACCTTTTGCCTTGCTTTTGTAGTGTCTAGGTTTTGCTAATGCATATTTATTTCCATATTCACTAGTAATAACTTCTTTTGCAGCACTTGTAGCAAATGAAGATAGGTTTACACTATCTGTTCTCATATATGTAATTAAACCACCCGTATGACCAGGAATTGTTACACTTCCTTCATAAAGCTGTTGAGCCACAATCATAGTTTGTTTTACACCAAAACCAGCTTTTCTACTAGCTTCTTGTTGTAAAGTTGAAGTTGTAAAAGGTGGTGCAGGATTTCTTTTACTCTCTTTTTCTTCTATATCTTCAAGTATATATTGACCTTTATTACAAGAGTCTTCGATGATTTTTGCTTCTGCTTCATTATTAACTTTTGCTAACTTATTTTTAATTCTTGCAAGTTCAGATTTTAATTCTGGAGTATTAAATTCTGTTTTTACTTTCCAAAATTCTACAGGAATAAATGCTTCAATCTCTTTTTCTCTGTCAACTAAAATTCTAACAGCAACACTTTGCACACGACCTGCACTTAAACCATATCGTACTTTTTTCCAAATAAGAGGTGAGAGTTTATATCCCACCGCACGATCAAGTATTCTTCTTGCTTGTTGTGCATCAACTAAATTTTGGTCAACATCTCTTGGGTTTGCTAAAGCTTCTAAAATAGCTTTTTCTGTAATTTCATGAAAAACAATTCTTTTTAAGGGGTTCTTTTCGATTTTAAGTGCAGGGATAAGATGCCAGGCAATTGCCTCACCCTCCCTATCCTCATCGGCCGCGAGGTAGATAATAGTATCTTTTTTAATTTGCTTTTTTAAGTCCGCAATTACTTTACTTTTGTCTCGCGAGACCATATATTGTGGTTTAAAATTGTCTTCTGGGTCGAACCCAAGTTTTGATTTAGGAAGATCTCGTACATGACCCATTGAAGCCATAACTGTATAGTCTGATCCTAAAAATTTTGATATTGTTCGAGCTTTTGCCGGTGACTCAACTATCACTAAGTTTTTCATAGATTGCCTTAAGATTTGTAATTTAGTTACCGAATACTAACATAAAAAAATTAAATTTTATGTAAGATATAAATAAATATAGCTTTAAGACTGATTTAAGACCTTTAAAACCTATAAATGTTATAATAACATTATAAAAGAGATAGGAGAAAGATGAATATTGTTTTATATATTACTTTTAGTAAATTTGATAATAATTTGAAGTTTTTATCAGAAAAATATGATTTTAAAGTGTCAAGTGCACAAGATTATTATTCAAGTAATAAGATTAATCTTGTTTTACTTGATGCAACACTTTCAATAGATAAAAGTATTGAAATGGCAAAAGAGATCAAAAAATACTCGAATATTCCAATAATTTTTATTACAAATAATTGTATTCCCAAATATATTGAACAATTTTTTCTTTATGGTGAAGATTACATCATAGATTCTTTTCAAAATATTGAATTGATAAATAAAATTGATACTCAATTAAACTTAGCTAACTTAAAATTTAAATTAGATGAGGAAATATTATTTAATGACTCTCTAATGGAATCATCAAATAATATTTTGTTCATACAGGATAATAATAGCATAATTAAAGCTAACAATGTGTTTCTGAAATTTTTCCAAGTTAATAGTGTATTAGAGTTTAATCAAAGGCATAATTGTATTTCTGAAGTTTTTATGGAATATGAAAATTTTTATTCTAAATATATTTTAAATAATAAACAAAATTGGTTAAATCAACTTTCAAATGATAAAAAAACTAGTGAATATAAAATATTAATTATGGATATTAATACCTTTGAACCTAAAGCATTTCAAATTGATGTTACAGCATTAAATAATTCAGATAAGTTTTTAGTAACATTAGTAGATATAACTAAAATCACAATGAAATCAAAAAAATTTGAGATACAAGCAACTTATGATAGCTTAACAAATGTCTATAATAGGAATAAGTTTAATAAAATTATTAAAAAGGCATATGAAAAGTACAAAGAAAACAATACTCATTTAAGTTTTGCAATTTTTGATATAGACTTTTTCAAAAATGTCAATGATGAATATGGACATATTGTTGGTGATGAAACATTGGTTACTTTTGCACAAACTATCAATAATAGTATAAGAGATACAGATGTTTTTGCAAGATGGGGAGGAGAGGAGTTCACACTTCTTCTACCTAATACAAATATCTTAGAAACATACAATATAGTAGAAGGATTAAGAATTAAAATTGAAAATGTTCAGTTTAAATTAATAGGACAAAAAACATGTTCTGTGGGTATAACTCAATTTAAAAATAATGATACTCTTAAAGATGTATTAGAAAGAGCTGATGAAGCATTGTATGAATCAAAAAAAACTGGTAGAAATAAAGTATCAGTTAAATAATCTTAGGAAAAGGTCTTTATATGTCAAAATTTATTCTGTTGTTACTATTGTTGTGTTCAGCTTTAAATGCAAAAATTATAACTCCAAACGAGGTTTATTCAGAAGTATCCCTTATATCAGAGGAACTTCACTCTATAATGAAATATTATAATGTAGTACATAATGATAATGAGATCATAAAATCTACTAAAGTGACAGTAAATTTGAAACCTAGAAATGTATGGCAAAAATCTTATGAGATTATGATTAAAATAAATATTTTAAGAAATACATATAATTTACCAACAATTAAACCTGTAAATATGTCACCAGTATTAGAACTTAATCCGGATTTAGTATATGAACAAACACAAAGAATATTAACAGAATTAGAAATATTCAAATTTAGAATGGGTATACCAAAAGGTAATAATAAGAGAAAAAAATATACTAATATGAAACCTCTCGATGTATTTAATGGTTTAAGTTATTTATCTGCTTCTCTAGATATATTAAATAAGGGTGGTCTTACACCATCCTTTGTATTTGCAGAAAATATGAAGATATACGATGATATTTCTCTTATCTTAGAATTTTTAGAGATTGATGATACAACGATACCTGGATTCAAAAATGAGAAGGCTACACCAAAAGATACATTTAACACAGCTTTGAAAATATTAGAAAAAATAAAATATTTACAAATTAATGCAGGTATAGAATTTGTAGATTTTCGAGGTTTTAAAAAAGAACAACCCTCTCCAAGTGATGTTTTTAGTCTTACTCAAATGATTTTAGCTGAATTACAAACTTTAAAAGCATATATAGGATTATATACAATTACAAGTACGGCAGATAAATACAAAACAAAAACACCAATAGAGGTTGATCAATTAATGAGCTGGAATTTACGAAAATTAAATTTGATTAACTCCTTATATAAAGTAAAATAGAATGATAAAAAATAAATTAAATATAGAAAATAGAAACTTAGAATTATCTATAAAAAATAAAATATTAGTATGGTTTGTAACTATTATGATTGTTTCAGTAAGTATTGTTGGTTTTTTTGGTTTTAAAAATGTACAGGAATCTTATATTCAATCTACTATTTCTCAAAGTACTAAAGAGACTGATGATTTATCAGCAAAAATAGAAGCAATGTTAAAACCAATATCAAATGACCTGATTTATAATAGTAATTTTTATGCTTTAGAAAAGTTGCTTATATGGGAAAGTTTAAATGAAAAGAGAAAAGTCAATACTTGGAAAAAAATCTATACCTCTTCAATAAAAGATTATTTATATAATAAAAAGTATTTTTATCAAATGCAAATTTTAGACATCGAAGGTAAAGAAAAAATATCTATTAAATATGATGAAAAAACTGATAAAGTGTATCAATCTTCAGAATATACATTAGATAATAAATTAAAAAAAGATTATTTTGAAAATGCACTTAGATTAAAAAAAGGTGAAATGTACATATCTGAAATGTATTTAAGTAGTGAAAATGGAATCATAGAAAGACCATATATCCCAGTAATTATTTTTTCAACACCTTTGATCAATAAAAATGGAGAATTTAAAGGTGTACTTGTACTTCATTTTAACGCGCAGTATATTTTAGGTGAAATAGCAAATACAAAATCATTAGATGAGAATAAAGATATACAGAAATATTATCTTCTAAATGAAGATGGATATTACCTATTTAATGAAGGTGAGAGAAAAACTTGGGGATTTCAATTAGGAATAGATTCAAACTTTAAAAATGATTATAAAGAGATATTTAGAGTATTTGCAAAAAAAGAATCTTATACATTTATCACTGAAAATAAAATCTTTTCTATGCATAAGGTGTATCCAAATAAAATAGAAAATAAAAATAGATATTGGTATCTTGTAACAGCTCTTGATAAAGATGTAGGATTATCTTCATTAACAGAGTTTATTTATACTTTTTTAGCACTATTTTTTGGAGTATTGTTTTTAGGATTGATATTAATAAATAAGTATATCTCAAAACTTATTGACCCCCTGATGATTGTTAGCAACCAATTAAAAGCACTATCAAAAGGTGAAATTAAAAAAGAAAAAATTCTTTATAAAGGGAATGATGAAGTTGGTCAAATAGTTAATTCAACCAATATTTTAATTGAAGCAATTGAAACAACTATAAAACAAGCCAATGCAATAGCAAGTGGTAATTTTTCTAAAGAAATTCAATTATTAAGTAACAATGATCAGTTAGGTTTAGCGTTACAAAATATGACAAACAGATTAAAAGAGATAGTTTCTTTATCTAAAAAACTTGCTGTTGGAAATTATGATGTAACTGTTATTGCAAAAAGTGTAGAAGATGAGTTAGGGCTAGCTATTTTAGATATGATAGGTTATTTAGAAAATATTACACGAATTGCCGAATCGATAACTATAGGAGATACAGATATACATGATGTTGTAAAAGGCGAAAATGATAGACTTGGATTTGCTATTTTAGAGATGATGAAATATCTTAAATCTTTAGTACATCAAGCAAATTCAATTTCTAAAAATGATTTAAGTCAAAATATAGAAGTCAAAAGTAATAAAGATGAATTGGGTTTAGCACTATCAACGATGACTGAGTTATTACGAAGTAATGATTTTAAAAATAAAAATGAAATTTGGTTCAGTGATGGAATTAGATTTTTTACGGATAATCTTATAGGATTATCTAATCCCGTTGATTTATCGAGAGAAGCATTAAGTATTTGTAGCAGATATGTAAATGCAAGTAATAGTATATTGTATAGTTTTGACAAAGATAAACAAAAGTTGTTGTTAAGTAGCTCGTTTTCTTTTATAATTGATGATAATACTATAAAAACTTTTGCATTAGGAGAAGGTGTAATTGGTCAAGTTGGTGCTGAAAAAAAAGCTATTTTGTTAAATCATTTAGATGATTCAAACTTTCATCATAATATAGGGATAAAAAATTTAAAATCAAAAGAGATTTTTATTTTTCCATTACTTCACAATGAAAAGTTACTCGGTGTGATACAGATGCAAAGTTTAAATGGTTTTACTAACATACAAAAAGATTATTTAATAAAAACAGCTCAAGTTTTAGCAACATCATTGTTTACAACAATACAAAATCTACAGATTAAAACATTATTGGAAAAATCACAATCAGCCTATGAAGAGTTACAGTTGAAATCAGAAGAGATGCAAACGCAAAGTGAAGAGCTCAGAACATCAAATGAACAGATGGAAGAGCAAGCAATCCAATTAAAAGAGCAATCAGATAATTTATCTATAAAAAATAAAGAGATTGAAAAAGCAAAGATTGTAATTGATGAGCGTGCGAAAGAACTAGAAAAGTCTAATCAATACAAAAGTGAATTTTTAGCAAATATGAGTCATGAGTTAAGAACGCCATTAAATTCTGTTATATTATTATCTTCGCTACTTACAAAAAATAATAAAAACAACTTATCAATATCAGATATAGAAAAAATTAATGTTATTAATGAGTCAGGAAATGAACTACTTCGACTCATCAATGATATATTAGATTTAAGTAAAATAGAATCTGGTAAAATGCAACTTATTATTGATAAAATAGATTCAGACGAGCTTTTGAAAAGTTACTATGAAGTATTTTCTCATTCTGCAAAACAAAAAGATTTAGTATTAAAAATAGAAGATTCTTATAATAGTATATTTTATAATGATAAGGATAGATTAAGTCAAGTTGTAAGAAACCTTATATCTAATTCTTTAAAGTTTACAAAAACAGGTGTGATTGAAGTGAATATCTCTAAGTCATCTCATAAGGATCTTCCAATTAAAGTTTCTGTAAAAGATACAGGGATGGGTATTCCTAAAGAGAAACAAGAACTTATATTTAAAGCTTTTATGCAAGCTGATGGAAGTACAAGTCGAGAGTTTGGAGGAACAGGACTTGGTTTATCTATAAGTAGAGAACTTACACATTTAATGGGTGGAAAACTAGAATTAAATTCTGAAATAACAAAAGGCTCAGAATTTAATATTTATTTACCTAATTTAGAAAAAGAATACAAAAATGATAAAATTACATCTAAAGTTATTGAAAAAAATACTATTCTAAATAAAAAGTCTCATCCAACTGTTTTACAAGATCAATATGTAATTATAGAAGACGATAAATCTTTTGCAAAAGTTATAAAAAGTATAATTGAAGAACAAGGGTGTAAAGCTTTTATCGCAAATACAGCGAAAGAGGGTATTGCACTTACTTTAGAACATAATATATGTGGAGCAATAGTTGATTTGGGTTTACCCGATATGAATGGCATTGAGTTAATAAAAACATTAAAATCAAACCATATTACAGAAAATATCCATATTCAAGTAGTTTCAGGAAAAAATATAAATGAAAATGATTTTAAAGATATTAGAATAGATGGTTATTTACAAAAACCAGTGTCCTCAGAGCAAATACTAAATGCAATTAATATGATTGAATCACAAAAAGAATTAGAAACGAAATCTATCCTTTTAGTAGAAGATAATAAAGCACATCTCAACGCACTCAAAGATTATTTAGATGAAGAAAATGAATATGAAATTATAATAGCTGAAAGTGTAGAAGATGCAAAAAAAGCTAATAGAGAAAAATATTTTGATTTGGCAATCGTTGATTTAGGATTAGCTGATGGAAGTGGGATTGAAATATGCCAAGAGATTAGTAAAAATAGACAAGATACTGTTATATTGATTTATACAGGTAGAGATTTAACTGTAGATGAAGCTGAATATTTAAATGAAATTAGTGATGAAATTATTATAAAAAAT
>Ga0193961_1000425_pt1 | contig 16266 bp, 13 predicted proteins | sample FB_4_MG_FD_140371 | JGI IMG/M metagenome (GOLD analysis project Ga0193961, IMG submission 140371) | Microbial mat bacterial communities from the Broadkill River, Lewes, Delaware, United States - FB_4_MG | ecosystem: Environmental > Aquatic > Freshwater > River > Microbial mats | place: USA...
CGTGAAAAGAACAACCGCGAGGCCGCCACTGCTTCTGCAGATTCTTCTGTAGCGCGAAGCGACAAAGATTTGGCAACAAAGCCGGCCGCATTTAATTTGTCGTCGATTGTTGCCGCCCAACAGCGCGCAGAAAGCACCGCGGTTGCACAAGATAAAGTTGCAACAATAGCCGTCATTGCGCGCAAAAATAGCACGCTGCTGACGTTGGCAATCGAGTTGGCAACGTGCGGCATCTATGTGAGTCTGGGCGGAAAGCTGACCGACAAACTTCGTCAGGCCGTTCTCGTGCTGCGACACTACACGACACTCGAACACATTGACGGTCGTGTCGACTATCTTACCAACGCACTGCGCGCAGCCAACCGCGATATTGCCACGTCGTCCTACATGACGGCCCTGACTGTCGACGGAGATGCCCGAAACGCCGCACTGTCGCCACACGGCGGTCTTGCCACGCCGTGGTATAGATTTGTTCGTCCGTTGGCTGGAACCGGCGACGCCAAATTTTCGAGTGCAACAGCGCGCGTTTGTGACCAGGTCATCAACGAACTGCACATTCTCAACCTGGCCCTCGAAATCCGCAACCTAAACGTGATGAAGCGCGCTGTCAATGAACTGGTGTTGCACGAGCGTGAACAACGTCCATCCGACATTTTGTTGGCGACAGTGCACGCGTGCAAGGGCGGTGAGTGGCAAGAGGTTATCCTGATGGACGACTTTCCCGACATCTCGACGCTCATGGTAGCATTGCGGTGGTGTCGACACGTCGCCAACCAGCGCACAGGCAGCGGTCAAGATGCAAAGAGTCAAACGCCGCACGGCACTATCCTGATGCGGCCGGCACTCAATTCGCGTGCAACACAAGAGGTTCTGAAAAAACACTTGTTGGAACGCGTACCGACAAGTCACAGAATCGACGCGGCATTGCGGTTCATCTTGCGTACGTGTGCCAGTGCGCCGGATGACGCCGGATGCATCACAGCAATGGACGAGGAATTACATCTGTGCTATGTTGCAGTGACGCGTGCGATTCGCACATTGCACATTAACGACGGAATGCAACATTTGTTGCGCGAAAATGTATAGTGTAAAGTCTATCTGAATAGCAAACTCGCACCACAAAGATTTTATGAGCAACAAAGTTAACAGCGGTGAGTCTTTACCGCAAAGCGCGACCACTGGTGCCATTACAAACTCGGACGGCAGTGAGAGCCCGGCCAGTGAGGGTCCAGCCAGCGAGAGCCCGGCCAGTGAGGGTCCAGCCAGCGAGAGCCCGGTCAGCGAGAGCCCAGCCAGCGAGAGCCCGGTCAGCGAGAGCCTGGTTGGCGAGTTGCAAGCTGGATTAGACGCACTCGCGCAAACCGGCGAGTTGCAAGCTGGATTGGACGCACTCGCGCAGACCAACGTGTTGCAAGACGCTCTCGCCTACCAGGCCAAAGTTCTTGAGGCGCTCAAAGACACGCCCTTGCTTGCGGCACTGACTCTGTCCGCTGGAGACGTGAACGCGATAAGTGGTGCAATTGCGGCGATGAGTAGTGATGAAGAGTTGGCAGTCGCTCTGCAAGAAATCAACTGTGTGTGGACCAACAACGCCAAAGTCGGCGCGACATTGGACAAGGCCCGTGCGATTTTGGGTGCCGGTGCCATTACGCCGGTTGAGCGCTCCAAAATGACCGGAACCACCATTCAGCTTTTGCGGTCGGTCACCGCGAGCGCACACAGGCAAATCGTCGCCAAGCTGCAAGTGCCCAGTGTGGCGAGCACTTTTCCATCGCTGCCAAATTGGATGCTTTGTCGCTTTGGCGATGTGCCGTTGGGCATTGCCATCTTCTACGCCGGCTTGTTCGTAGTGGCACTTGTGTTTCTCGTTTTTGCGTTCTGGGCGCTCACCAAAACGGCCAAAGGCGCAAAGGCGCGCAAAAACGCATCTGGTTTCGCAAACTATGGCAATGTTCCGATGGTGGCCCCAACGCACTACTATTAGATAAAACGCTTTCAAACGAGGTTGGTTTGCAGATTTTAACCTGGTCGGAGAAAAATTAAACGCATGCACTGTAACTAAACTGCCTTGCCAAGTGCTTTACAATGAACGTCGACGTCGCACAAAGTACCGCCTCTTTTCTGGCCACTTTCGAAACTATATCGTTTTCAAGACCAGAGGAAATAGAACTTTCTGTGCAAATTGCGAGCGCTGTGCAAGCAGACAACGGACGTTTTTCGAGCGACAAAATTGTTGGCGTTTTTGTGCGATCGGCGCGGTCTGGTCTCGCAGAGGTTGTCAAACTCTTTTTGACTTTCAACCGCACCCTCGTCAACGTCATTGATTCGCGCGGAGAGACTGCGCTCATCGGCGCAGCATACAATCGATTCATAAGAACAGTCAAGATTCTTATTGACGCCGGCGCTGATGTCAACCAATACAATCGCCATGGAACAACGGCACTCCTTTCCGCGATACCGTCAAATAGAATTATTGATCAACTGCTTGCCGCTGGGGCCGATATTGACGCCACTGACCGCCATGGACAAACCCTGTTTTTACTTGCCGTCTTGTTAAGACGCCGTTGGGTCATTGATCACCTTGTCACAGTTGGTGCCAATCTTGAAAAGGCCAATCCTCGAGGAGACAGGCCGCTTCACATAGCCGCCAGGGGCGCCGACGCCCACATTGTCGATCGACTTCTTGTGGCAGGCGTTAACGTTGATGTGGCCAATGTAAATGGAGAAACGCCACTTTACCAGGCCATACATAAAGGTAATAACAATATTGTAGTGCAACTGCTTGTATCTGGGGCACAGGTCACTCCAAATATTATTGCTGCCGCCAGTGACAGTGGTAGTGCTATTCGTCCGATTCTCAAGCGATATTTTGAACTGATGTGCCTGATCAACATTGCTCTCCTGTTGCGACCGCTCAACCTCCCTGTGCTTGCTACATATACTATTTTTAGACACATAACATCTCATTTGAGTCACACAGTGTCACGATATTGTGCATGGAACTTGCTTGCGACGCTCAAGCACATTCAAAGCTGACAATCGAAAAACATTTTTTTGAGATGCACTGGCATATCGCCAATCGTTGGGTTTAATAATTAGTTTGCCTTCCAGAACATTTTGTCGCGTCTGCAATACAGTTCATCGCCGTCACAGCAGCCTCCGTCGTGAAAAACTGCTGCCTCGTCATCCGTTTGTGATGGTGCAAGACGCGGGTCGGGCTGACCAGAGTAGATTGCCCGATGTCCGTCTGGCCAAATAACTGTATGAGGGTATCCTTTAAAGTCATTTTGCGTTGTTTGGGGCGTATTTGTGTCGTCGCAACTCATTGTTGTTGTGGGAGTGAAGATGTGTTGCTCACATTTCGGACAGATGGATGATCGGCGTGATCGGGGTGATCGGGGGGGGGGGTGATCGGCCTGTTGCATTAGATTAGTTTGCAAATGTGTTTTCCTTGCCGGTCCATGCATAAAAGCATGGTTGAACAAAAATAATCGACGATCGATCGATTTGAGCGAATGAAACTTTTCGTTCCGATGGTCCGATCGATCACCGATCACCGATCACACTGCGCGCCGCGATCGCAGACCACAAACACAACTCAAATCAACATTGATTGACAATTCACTCGACGTTTAGTCACTCTATATCCCCAACTAAATATCAACAAAATCATTCGTCATCAAAATGTCACACCGTACAACCAATTCCTATCCGCACGGACTGGCCAATGTTCTTCCTCAATTTCAAGAAGGAGAAGAATATACCATTCAGCAAGTCATTAACCGCGGCTGGTGTTCGCATCTGTCGGGATTTAGGTACGATTGTGCCAAGAAACTTTCTCAACCCCACCACGACATGTGTCGTCGCCACACTGCCGAATGGCGCGAACAAGTGAGCGGAAAAACACCCGCCAAGCCACTCGAGCGCGTTCGTGCGGCGATATTGCCCAATAAGGCCAATCCGCTCATCGCGACGCCAGTGCGCAAAAAGTGGTCGGGCTGGGGAAACGCCGGCGGCGAAAAACCATCGACCAAATCAACTGCACAAGTTGTTTCCAAGAAGCCGGCGATGGCCGCCGCTCAAAGCAATGCTGATCAGCAACGTTCCCAACCAAAGCCAAAAGCACCGGTCGAACAACATGATCTGTTTGTTCCGACGCAAGTGCACAGCGACCGAGTGCACAGCGACCCAGTGCACAGCGACCCAGTGCACAGCGACCCAGTGCACAGCGACCAAGTTGCCGCGACGTCTCGGCAAAATCATGAAGAACAGGAAATCAAAGAGCCTTTGTCGAGCAGAGAAAAGACACCGCTCGCACAATTTTCCGCACTCTCGCCACCGTCCTGGATGCCTGCGAGCAGAGCCGATGAAAAGCCGCGCAGGCTCGGCTCTGTCAACATCTTGCCAAAGCCAGTCGTGCCGCATACACCGGCGATGCTCAAGACTATGGCAGACGGACAAACACGGCTTGACGCACTCGAAAATGCCATGATGTGCGTCAAAATAGCCGTTGAAGACGCCAAGCGATTGAGAGACGAAAACGCCATGTTGCGTCGCGAGTTGGAACATTACAAGAACGAGTTGCGCAAACAAACGGATGTGCAAGATCAGCAGGAACTGCTGATGCAGCAAGTGGCGATGATGGCCACATTTGAAAAGTAAAACAGCCCTCGAAACTATCTATTTGCTCTCAAACACACGGTTTATCACGTTGCCACTTTATGTCGATCGATCGATCGACCGATTGACATATGCATGCATTGATAACGATTTGTTGTACGTCTCCCGACACTGCTTTTTGGACAAAGAAACCCGTTTAATTAATTGGATCTTTCACTGGATTCCTTTCAAAATGTTCCAGGCTTGATAACGCGGTACCAAATGGCTTGCATAATGTGGCAGTGTTCTGTAGATATTGTAAACGACGAGAACCGGCAACCCAAGGGGGCGCAAAAGAACCGCCAAATTAACAAGTCGTTCGTATTCTCTTCTTGCTGCACACTGTCGCATTGCTTTGGCGGCAAAAAAGGGGTCCTCCTGACGGGAGTAAATGTCCCAGAGATCACTGTTTGTTTTGCGGTCACGGCACTTCAACATCGCGCCGTTGTTCAAAAGAATCTCAAGACCAAACTTATCAAGAGAAACTGTACCAAGATCGGACAATGCAGATAAAAGGACTGTTTTTCCGGCGCTGACTGCATTCACATCTGCACCAGCATCAATTAGCTTCAAAATTGCGCCGGAAATGTCACCATAATTTGACTCCACCAACAGATGGAGACATGTGTGCTTGAATCGGCCGTCTTTTGCACAAATATTTGGATTTGCGCCGGCGGCAAGCAAGCACGCAATATTTTCTTCACATCCCACTGCTGAAGCGTGCATCAAAGCAGATCGACGTTGACGGTCGAGTATATCGACATATGCACCTTTGGCCAAAAGAAGATTCAAGATTTTGGCCGAGCGGAAACGACGAGCGTGAATGTGCAACGGCCTCAATTTGGCAAACCCAACAGTAGCTTGCAGGTGCACATTTGCATTCCGCTGAAGCAACATCTCTACCATTTCTGGCGATTTCGCCGCCGAGAGGTGCGGGTAATCCCATTCCGATTGGTAGTTGACGTCAGCACCAGCATCGAGCAGCAGAGTGGCCAAATGAACGTTATCTACACGCACAGCCGTTTGCAAAATTTTGTGCATACGCGATTCGTTCCGATGCATACGCGATTCGTTCCGATGCATACGCGATTCGTTCCGATGCATACGCGTTTTGTTCTGACAGCCAGCCCTTATCACCAGTTCGGCAATCTCCAAAGTCCCCGACTCGATATCTCTGCACACGGCTCGTGCGACACCATCGGTGGAAACATCTGCATTGTGTCGCAACAGCAACTTTACCGCCGGCACATTTCCCGAGTAAATTGCAACCTGCAACGCTGTGGTTCCACCTATGACGTTGATTTCATTCACCTTGGCACCGTTTTTCAGCAGCATTTCTGCTTCATCCAACCGACAGTTTGTGATGGCACGTGTCAGTGGTGAAAGACCGCTCATACGTGCAAGTGTTCTGTGTTTGTATTTTTTCGCTCGATTGCTGAAAATAAAAATCACCGATTTGCTCAATATCAAATTTTATCAGACTGTTTAATTGACGCGAGAATTTGCCAAGCGTCAAATTGTGACACCTGACTATCTTTGTACAGCGGTGCAGCAGAGTAGATCTGGTAGACAGTGAGCACAGGAAGATCGAGTGGCCACAAGAGAGTGGCAAGCGAGACAAGCCGATGATGTTCTTGTTTGCGCATGCCTTGTTTCAAAAGAGTGACAATGTTGTGGTGGCCTTTTTCAGAAGCGCGCCGAGGTAGTGTCCAACCATCGCTGTCAGTTTGGCTGATGTCTGCATTAGCGCTGATGAGCAGTGCGACCATCAGTTCGTGGCCGTTGATGGTGGCACAGTGAAGCGGTGTCCAACCATTGACTGCGGCTAGGTTAACATCGGTACCGGCATTGACGAGCAGTTTGCCCGCCAGTTCGTTGCCTCTCATAGCAGCGCAGTAAAGTGGTGTCCAACCATCTATGTCGCATTTGTTTGGATCGGCACCGGATGTAATAAGCAGTGCGACCACGTTTTCGTGACCGTTACCGGCAGCAAAGTGAAGCGGCGTCCAATCATCTTCGTCAGCTTGGTTGGGATCCGACCCGGCGTCGATGAGCATTGCTACCATCCTTTCTTGACTGCCGGTAGAGGCAGAGGCAATGTGAAGCGGCGTCCAACCATTTTCGTCAGCCTGGTTGACATTAGCATTATTTTCGGCGGCGAGAATTCGCGCAACCAGTTCCACATTGTTATTTCTTGCGGCATCGTGCAAAGGAAACTGTGCGCTCATCGTTTGAGATTGAAAAAAAGCTGCTTTCCGAAAACGTTATTCGTGATCGCCGATCAAAAAAGTGATCGGTCAATTCGATCACCGATCACCGATCACAATTCGAGCGAACGGGTGACCGATCGTTGTGTGCCGATCACACTCGTCGATCACAAACATCAACAAACCTCAACAATGATTCACTTCTTAACAACTCGACTCTCTATTGCACTTTTAATTGCATTGTTGTCGCCGACAATACATGCCGTCGTCATCGACTTGCCGACCGAAAACTTTACCGTCACACCGACACTTCCCCCTCTGCCAATGTGGGGTCAACTCGAGCGCACCGCCACTGACGGACTCTTTCTCATGGACGTTGCGTTTAATCAAGAGCGGCCTCTGTATGGATTTAATGTCCTCAGCAGTGGCGCCGGGTACAACATCGATCGGATCAACGTCAAAATCTACAATGCCGATACGGACGCCGAGATAGCATCGTTTGTCGGTCGCTATGCACAACTCTACGCAACGCTGCCGTCTGTCGTGCTCGTGCAGCGATTGCGAATCTCGATCGATGTTACCGATCGTGGATACCGCCGATTGACACTCACGACGAAAATGCCGACTTTTCGTCTCGATCTGCCCGCCGATCAACTGCCGATCACCAACCAGCCGACGCCGAATCCAACTCCCAGCCCAACACCATCGCCAACGCCAAACCCGACGCCAAGCCCCACCCCGTCACCCACACCGAGCCCCACCCCGTCACCGACACCAAACCCCACACCGAGCCCGACGCCGACAACAACGACTGTTACCACATTGACAGATACACACGTCGTCGACACAACGGAAGAGAAACCAACCGAATCTACATCGGCCATGCCCATCCCCCAAACAACGGCCATGCCCATCCCCCAAACAACGACCCAAGCGCCGCTGTCGTCGTCATCATTGGCGACAAATGCCGGCTCAACACGGTTGCCTACGAGCGATCAAACGGGAACAGGTCAAAGTAATGACAACGTATCGGTGGATTCTGCCGCCGATGCCGCGGGAACCGGCACCAAAGCAGAAGAGGAGTTTGACTCTACTGTCATTGTGCTTGTCGCCGCGCTCAGCTTTGTCATCTGCATCGTCGTGGCAATCGGAGGTCTTGCAATGCGAGCACTTTACGCCGCACGCGACGCCAATGTCGAAGAGTTTATGGGTGACGCCCCACAGTGGGAGGATCGTGTCGTTGCGGCGGCGGCAAGGCCTGCACGCTCGCCGGTCGCCATTGAGAGTGACGCGAGCACGTTTCGCTCGAGCATCTATGGTGCCGCTCCAGTCGCACCGCCGACAAACGAATATGGTGCGGCACCGCCTGTTCGATGCGACACCAATTACACCGTCATAGACGCACCGACATTGATGGCGCCACAGTTGCCGGCGCTTGTGTACGCCAACACTCTGTCGGTTGATGCGCTCGGTCAGCAAGACCAACACTATGCGCCAATCGACGTGTGAAAATGCACTGCAAGCAATACGTAAACAAATCTATACGAATAACATATATATAGTAAACAAACTGTCGTCGATTGAGTTTGCAAACAAAACCGCTTTTCTTGTTTTCTGGTTGGTTACGTGGCAAATGTCTGCATCGCCGAAACTTTTTTGCGACGATTTATCACAGCGATTGTTCCTTGGAAAGCGCGCTCTTTTTGACTACCAGCAGCAAGATGTCGAGCGGATCGTAGCCGCTCGTCCGCGGCCGTTTCTGTTGAATCTCGATATGGGTCTCGGAAAAACGACAGTTGCCATGGCACTCATAAACTCAGAGCGACTCTACCGGCGACAACACAGTATACCGTGGACAGTGGCTCTCATTGTGGCGCCCAAATCAGTTGTCGGCAACTGGGTGCGGGAGGCTCATGATTTTGCGCGCTGGTCGACGCAAGAGTACTTTCACATTCATCAGGGCAGCAAACGGCACGACTCAATCAAGGTCGCATGCAACGATCCAAATTGCATTGCCGTCGTCACGACGTACGACACGGTGCGGGTCGACAGCCAAGCAAATAACAATGTTTTTTTGCCGTTTGTCGATGAATTTTCAGTGCTCGTGGTTGATGAAGCGCATGCGGTGCGCAACGTACGTATCAACGACAACAAAGATCGACCGGATCCAGCGCGCACGGCGGCCGCCACAGTTGCGTTGTCTAGGCGCGCACAGTTGCGCTATGCTCTCACCGGCACACCGTTTGTGAATCGAGATCGCGATCTGGTTGCGATCGCAAAGTTGCTCAACGACGAATCGGCGCACGTGCGCCACTGGTCGAAAATGCTCATCGTGCGCCGCCGCAAGAGTTTTGTCGACCCGCGAGCCCTCATTGCGTGGATGCGCACGAGCGTCATCTCGCGCAGCAAAGAAGACGTCTTTGGTGATCGGTTGGCCCAAAAAACAATTGTGGTGGAACCAATAGAATTGAGCGACAGCGAAAAGGACGCATACGTGCTCTGTGTCGAAGATATCAAGCGACTGTTGGAAGAAACAGACGCCGAGGTCGACACGGAGCCAACTGCGTTTATTCTGCCCAAAATCACCCGCCTGCGCCAACTCTGTCTCTGCGACGCGGTCTTTTTGCACGCAGACACAATTCGCGCGGCTTACAGGGCAACCAAGTCAATCGATATTGAAATGTCGGCCGAGTCGCAAGGCCTCTTGCGTCAGGCCACGCGGTATGTTGAAAACAGCACAAAAGCGAGCAAAATTCTCAACGACGTCTGTGAAACCGTAGACAAACAACGGCGAGTCGTTGTGGCGAGTGAGTCAAAGATATTTGTGCTCTTAATGGCCGCGGTCACCAAACACGAGCGGCCCGACCTTGACGTGCACGTACTGACGGGCGATGTCACCAAACTCTCAGAGCGAGAGGCAATGCTCGCCGACTTTAAGCGTGCCGAAAGACCGTCTGTGCTCTATATGACCCGGCAATGCGGCGGCGTTGGCATCAATTTGACTTGCGCGCAGACCCTACTCGTGTGCGACAGCTGGTGGAATCGGGCGGCATTTGATCAACTTGTCGATCGACTGCATCGCTACGGTCAGGAGCACAGCGTAACGGTGCGCAGGTACATCGTTTCCAACAGCATCGAAGAGTTTCTCCTGCACCACGAAGCACTCAAGGACGTCAATTCAGCAGAGTTGCTGGCCACTGACGAAGACGAAAAGCGACTCGCTCGAATGCGCTTTGACGCTCTTCAGCGACGCGGTGCCTCTTCGATCATCCGAAATATTGTAAAGTTTCTACGCGAAAGCAAACTGGACGCGTCGCCAGCATCGGCACCTGCGGCACCTGCGGCACCTGCGGCGGCACCTGCGCCAAATACTGTTTCGCGCAATCAAGGTCGTCGGCAGCATAATGCTGCACAACAGATCAACAGTGCTGCAATAAGTTCAAATGTAAACGCAGTTGTACAGTTGGCAGGCGGTGCGTTGGCCAAGGTTGTGTCTGTGGCAACCGACGTTCTCCAGAGCGACGTAGAGTTTGCTCTCCAGCAGGCGTTTCTATCGCAACAACAGGCCAAAATAGAGAGCAAATAAAAAGTCGCAATAGTTTAATGGAAAGACCTTCTGTGTGCTCGCGTTCATTTCGCAGTGGCACGTTGCTTTTGGAGTGCGCGCGACACATAGGTTTGTTCGAGTCGGCGAAACATCGGGTCGTGCGGACCGTTGAAAAAGTCATCTGCCATATGCTTGCTTTCGGCCGGATCAATGCCACGCACTGCCGCACCCGACACTCGCAGTTCAACGTACGGCTCGATCAACACCGAATACGGTGTGTCTTCACAGTGGGCTGATCCCGAGCACGAAATGCGTGACAGAATTCCGAGCGCCTGCATTTCGCGGGCGTGTGCACTGTCTTTGGGATGGTCAGAGCAATTTTGCAAAAGCCTGTGCAAATTGGGCAATGTAGCCGGGCAAAGCGGCGAGTGGTAGTGAAGTTTCACAAGAATATCTTCGAGAAAGCGGGCACGAGTCTGCGCAACACGGCCCCTGTGCACACAATAGTAATCGTTCAACAGGTGCTGCGCAGCATCCCACTGTTGAAACGACAATGCGACCACAATGGCAGATCGGTAGAGCGCCTTGTGCCGATAGGTGTGTGGCGCACACAACTCGAGGCACGGCACATCGTTGAGCGATGCTGCCAGATGCACAATGCGCCAAGGTGCAGCCGGCTGACATCCGAGCGGCGTTTGTGCAACAACTTTGCCGCTCTCAAACATCGACACAACGTTGGCGTGCGCACCGGCGAACAAAGACCTTTCAATGGCACTCACAAGGCCGAGTCGACGTTTGTTCGGGTCAACGTCGGGTCGCTTGAGAAGCGCCACCAAAACGTCGTTGAGAGAGTCGTGTGCCGACACGTACCAAAGCACATCCATGCCGAGATAATTGCACTGATTGACATCACACGTGGGCTCTGCCAGAATTCGCAGAGCGGCGATAGGGTTGTTGTGAATACAAGCCGTAAAAAGGGCTGTCACACATGCGTTCTCAAACGTCGAGCAGACATTGATGGCCGCAACCACATTTGATTGTGCCAGCGCTATGTTCAAGAGGCCAATAGAGTTTTGCTTGGCACAGCGCACGAGCAACCGAAACGCATCAGACAGTTTCAGTTTGCAGACACGCTCGATCACACTCGCAGTTCCATTTGGAAATAATGTTTGAAAATCGGCGGCGCTCAGTTGCCGAACAATCCAATCGGTCGACTCTGCGTCGACAACTGGTGATATTTCGCCAGCGGTGCTGTCACTCAATGCCGAGGCACTTCTTTTTGCAGACATTCCATTCGCCTGTGATGCCGTCATTATTGTTGCTTTTCTGAAAAGTATTTTGGTGTGTCCTGATTTGCTGTCGTAGAGTGAACAGAGCGCGTACCAGGCACTCGGTTATTCAACGTTTGCAGTGTTGTGAAAAAAAGTGCACGACGTTTAATCGATCGATCGGATGACGTATTGAGTTTTCGTTCAAACGCGGCGGCGGCGGCGCGCACGCGCGTTATCGTGACGAATGATCGGGTGGCGGTCTGTTCGCACAAATGACCGAACGCACCAACCAAACGCACCTCAAAGTCAACTATGTTCAAATCCTCGAAGCGAAAAGGCGATCAAGATCCGACAGAAAAGGAGATATTGAGAAGAATTCTCCGGCGCGACCCCGACATCACGAAAGACGACCAGGTCTTTCAATTTGTCGCCACACATATTCCCGGGCTGGTTACGGCGGCCAACTCGGTCATATCAAAGCCGGTTGTTGTGATTCGAACAGCTGAACAGCTGACAGAGTTTCGAGAGAGTCTTCAATGCGATTTGAGTGCCGCGTTTGAACAACATCGCCGCGACATTCTCTCTGCCGCGAGCAGCGTTGGTCGCGATCGCAAGGCAATCAAGCAGCGAAAAAACAAAAACTCTGCAAAGAAGCCGATCGTATTTGCTCAAGATCAACTGCAGCTGATCGACAAGGCGCATCGGCTCAACTCGTTTCATTTCACAAATTTTTGTGTCACCAAGCAAACTCGCACCGCCATGCAGTACCTACTGATGGCCGCCGTCGAGGCAGAGTGTGCCGCAGAAGACGACAACATTGCGACAGCGTTGGCGCAGGACGCCGATGCATTTGCAACGACATGCAGCGGCTTCCAAACTAGTTTTTCTCTCTCCGATTATCTGGCGATTGATGGCGTGAAGAAACGTGCAGTCTACCGCGTTCGGCACGCCGGGCTTGGTCGTTTGCTGCGCTGGGCAGACTCTCTGCAAAAGACGATCGGAAAGATGCCCAGTCCACCCGAACCGAGTGTAGTTTTTTGGCCGATTCAAACACTATTCCAAATGAACCAGCTGGACGAACATGCCGTGATCGAGTTCTTCATGCGAGCGGCGTACGCCCAGCTGCAGCATAGCGTCGAAATGTATGCCGCCGGAACCGAAAACGATGTCTCGCTGCGCGAGGCCAAGGTCAAAAAGCACTTTTCCATTCTCGTCAACGCAAAGATGGCCCAGCGTGTCGTCTTCACAGAGGCTGGCAAGCAGGAAGACCAGAAACGAACTCTGAACGATCAATGTCCGCGCATTGTCGACACGCAATGTCTGACAGTGCACTCGCGACGACATATCAACACCGCTATCAAGCATCCGTTGTCGGTCTTTGATATGATGACCATTTATGATGGCCAGGTGCTCGGCAGCGCAAGCATGATGAAAGAGTCGGCGCGCTGTTTGCCGATCGTGTGGCTCGAACTTTTGCGGCAGGTTTATGCCTGTGTGCACCAAGTCGAGAGTGTCGCTGCTTGTGGAGAGCCGGCACCGACAGAGTTTAGCGGTAAAACGCTCGCCACGTACGTTCTCATGGCCAGCGGTGCGCTGCCCGGGCCGCGTCCCGTCGAAGCACTCGTTCATCAATGGTTGGTGCCATTTATGCAAGCACAATGTCGCTCTGTTCTTCTCGACACTGGACTCGACCTCGATTGCACCGGTCTCATTAGCAGCGCAATTTGCTTGGCTCAAAACGTCACCGACGTCTTTGCAAACTTTCACAAAGTTCCGACCATGCACGTGGTTGAAAAAAGTCGACAGCAGATTGAAAATATTCGCGCCGCTGCCGCCGCCGCCGGAAATATGAAAATCCAAGGCTGAGGCTGGAATAAAAAAATGACAAAACACTTTTGCTCAACCAACCAACGAACAAACGACACACAATCTCTCATTGATTGAAGAATGTTAAGCACTCTTGTGAAGAACACCACGCCGGCAGAATCATTGTACTATGCATCGTTCGTCTACGGACTCTCACATGTTTCTCCGAGATCATTTGTTTGCGATCCGCTCGGTGCATGCACGGCTGGTTTGCTCACAGCAGTATTGTCGTCGGCATTCTCGTCATTGATATTTGAGTGTTTTTGTCCGCCTCAATTGTTGATCTTTCCAACCGTCTGTTTTGCACTCGGATCAGTTCGCAATGTTTTGTACGGTTCAAAAGATACTGCGGTTGTGCGCGTTTTGGTTGCGGTTCAAGATGCGCAGAAAAGAGAAGAGGAAAGAAAAGAAGCGAAAAGGGCGAAAAAAGCGCAAAAAGAAAGCAACGAAGAAAATCGCGCTGTCGAAAGTAAATAAAAAGAAGATTGAACTTTTTTGGGGGGAACAAGCAAACACGTTTCTTAGAGTTGCGCACTGCTGTTTCACAAAATCGAAAAAGTGTCAAGATAAAGTGGATCAAGGACTTTTCTCTGCCGCATCGCACAGCGACAGGCGAGCAGACTCTCAAAAAGCTGCGCACAGTCGGACGCCGCTTTTCCAATGAAAATTGCAAGACCCGAAACTCGTTTGACGTCAAAGTGTTTGATCAGACCACCAGCGCCGCACAGCACGAGCGCGCGAATGAAGATGAGCCGCTTGCGCAAATGTGTGGCTTTGTCGACCGAAAGGAGAAAGTCCTGTACGTTTCGATGTTGCGAAACTATGCAACGAGCAAGCGAGGCACACGCCGCGCAACTGGGACACCGCAGCGTCGCGCGGCTCGCCGACAAAAGAAGAGCGCCGAGCGATTCCTCGCTGCGCGCACGCTCGCAAGTGGAATTGAAAAGCTGTTGCCCAGCCGTCACAGACGACGCGACTATACGGTGCGATTGGTAGCATGTGAAAACGACAGCGCCGACGAAACAACAAACGGTCTCGGAGACAATGCCGACGAGCCCCCTGCCGGCGAGGAATGCAAAGGCACCGACCAGCGTTTCAGTGCACGTGCCGGCAAAAACACACTCGTCGGCTACTATCAATCACTTGGCATGTCTCCATCAACCGGCGATGCCGCCGAAGAAAACAGCGACGAAGACTCTGAAGGAGTTGTAATGATTGGCAACTGCGCTGCAATGTGTGAACAGATTCAGAGAGCAATTGAAAAAAACTGTTAGGTTTTAAAAAGATTCATTCAAGCCCGCTCAGGTGTATTTGTATTGAACAGAGACTCTGTAAATCTCGGCTCGGGCTTCTAGCAGAGTATCTATACGTGATTCCAAAGTCTCAGCGGCGCCAGAGACAGAGGTGTTGTCGAGCGGTGTGAGATCACCATCAGCCGCGGCTGTTTTTTTCGACGCAAAACTGCCTGTGCGCGTTGTTATTGTTTTTGCACTGGAAAGCGTCACGTCGTGATTGGTTTTGTCGACAGCAAAACGCAATTGCGCCACCTGTGAATCGGAAATCGCAAGCGCGCTTTGTGCACTCATCGTGCGTTGCACCGGCGCACAGCGTTGCAGAAAATTACACAATAGTCCTCGCTCGGCATTGCACGCTCTCATGTATGCGAGTAATTGCATTGCCGACGCACTTGATAACGGCGAACTTGTCGCTTTGAGTTCTAGCACAAAGCACTGCGAGGACGCGTCAAGAGGCACCTTTGTTGACGTGGCCTTTTGTTTGAACGTGCGCGTCGGCAACCATTGCACAAGAATGTCGCTGCGCATATGGCCAAATGGTATGCGCGTGTGAATGTTGTTGTCAACGCTGACAGGAAGTACGGTTTCACTGTGCACAGAACAACGCCAGTGCGTACACTCGAATTGATAGCCCTGCTGACAGAGGCGCTCAAAGAGTGCGCCATGGTACGATTTTTCGCTGTAGCCATAACCCAACTGCTGAAAGCACGCCTGTACGTTTGCGCGAAGATGTTTTTCTATTCGAGACCACGCTGTTTTTCGTCGACAAGCCGCGGTAGCCACACATACACTCTCCTCTGCGTCACTGGTGCTGCTGTTCGAATGATTTGCAGACGCCACGCTCGACACATCGGACAGTTTCTCTCCCGAATCAATAGTGGGTTGGCCGCCTTTGACAACAATGTCATTCTGTGGACGCTTGCGTTTGCGTTTTCCTGCAATGTGTGACAGCGCAGATGAGTCGGTTGCACTCATATTTTGCTATGAAGAATCTGCTGTTTTTTTTCTACCTACGCACAACACGTTTGTTGTGCGCGGAAAGATGAGTGCATAGGGTTGTGCGAAAATAAATTTGAAATAAATGACAATGCAAACTGACGCCGTGAAATAAACAAAACCCGACCTTGACAACAAACCGAAACCAAAAAACATCACAAAAGCACAACCCAATCAACATTGTGTTTCACAATGTCGGCTGACGTTGTTTTGTCACCAACTGAAGATCAAGCTGTTAGTGATGTTAATGTCGATACCGTTGTGCAAACCATCAAAAAGAGTTTTGGAAGTGTCAAAAAGGACACCTCCGTTCACAAGTGGCTTGTCACGGCTGTCGACCGTGTTACTGTCATTGGAATTATGGCATCTCGTCTTGCCAACCTCCATATTTTACGCTTTTGTGAGAATCCACTCACTGTTCCCGC
>Ga0193961_1000426_pt1 | contig 16262 bp, 13 predicted proteins | sample FB_4_MG_FD_140371 | JGI IMG/M metagenome (GOLD analysis project Ga0193961, IMG submission 140371) | Microbial mat bacterial communities from the Broadkill River, Lewes, Delaware, United States - FB_4_MG | ecosystem: Environmental > Aquatic > Freshwater > River > Microbial mats | place: USA...
CGTTGTGTTTCTATTACGCCTCTGCATGTGGATATGACGGAATATTCAGGTATGGATAATATTGCAGACTGGTTGGAGATTAGTTTTTGAACGACCCACAATTACGCGGTATTGGAATGACTTCCCAGCGAACTCGTGATCGATTAGTTAATAGGTTACGAGATCAGGGTATTCTTGATGAGCGCGTTCTTGACGTGATGCGTCAGACACCAAGGCATATTTTTATTGATGAAGCGCTATCTCATAGAGCCTATGAGGATACTGCTTTACCTATAGGCTTTAACCAAACTATCTCGCAGCCATTTATCGTGGCGAGAATGACCGAGTCTTTATTGGCTGAAGGGCCATTAGAACGCGTTTTAGAGGTAGGTACTGGGTCCGGTTATCAGACATCAATACTGGCTCCTTTAGTGGGGGAGTTGTTTAGTGTGGAGCGTATTAGGCCTTTGCAAGAGAAAGCCAGAGAGCGCTTGAAACGTATTGGTCTCAAAAATATCCAGCTTAAACATACGGATGGCGGTATGGGGTGGTCCTCAAAAGCCCCTTTCGATGGTATTTTAGCTGCATGTGCGCCAGAAGAGGTGCCGGAAGAGCTGAAACAGCAGTTAGCCATTGGTGGACGGCTAATCATCCCTGTCGGTGGCAGTGAAAATCAGGAACTAAAGTTAGTCGTAAGGCTGTCTGAAGATGAATTTACTACGGACGTTTTAGAGTGCGTTAAGTTTGTGCCATTACTCAGCGGCACAATACGATAAGGGAGTTTGAGTATGCAGGAAACGCGTTCATTGCGTGATTATTTGGCGCTCTCTGGAAAGGGGATGATGATGGGGGCTGCTGATGCAGTGCCTGGCGTGTCTGGTGGCACCATTGCATTTATGACGGGTATTTACGAAGAGTTGATTCATTCGTTAAAGCAGTTTGGGCCCGCTGCGTTACTTATGCTCTTTCGGCAAGGCCCTGTAGCAGTTTGGAAGCATGTTAATGGTACTTTCCTGTTTACTTTGTTAGCAGGGATATTGATTAGCTTGCTGACGATCTCTCGCGTTGTATTGTATTGGTTGGCGGAGTATCCAGAGTTATTGTGGTCATTCTTCTTCGGTTTGATTCTTGCTTCGGTGTGGTCTGTCTGCCGGCATATAGAGCACTGGGATCGAAATACTTATACTTCTTTTTTTGTGGGAACGATAGTTGCCTATCTTGTTACGTCGATTACACCGACCTCTATTGAAGCAACACCTCTGTTTGTCTTTTTATCCGGGATGGTTGCTATTTGTGCCATGATATTACCGGGTATCTCTGGAAGCTTTATTTTGCTATTGCTGGGTATGTATACACCAATTCTAATGGCGATTAAAAATGTAGAGCTGATGACTCTTGGTTTGTTTGCAAGTGGTTGCGCGGTTGGGTTGTTGAGCTTTTCAAGGGTGCTAAGCTGGATGTTTAGTTCTTTTAAAACCGCTACGCTGTCCCTCTTAGGAGGGTTTATGTTGGGTTCGTTGAATAAGGTTTGGCCTTGGAAATATACGACAGCCTACTCTATAGATAGGCATGGTAAAGAGGTGCCTCTAGTACAAGAAAATATTTCACCGCTTTCTTTTGAATCGTTAACTGGACAGCCAGCTTTCCTTCTTTATGCCGTGGGTCTTATGCTCTTAGGCGCTGCCATGGTTATTTTAATTGAAAGAATGGGGCGTAGGTCCGGAGTATAGCTGAGTGCTGCAGAGATGGTGTGTAATACTGTCAATCGTTGGAATGCTTTCTGGATGTGGAGGGAAAACCTATGCTCCAGTCAGTGATCGATCAGTGGCAACAGCTCCATCCCCAAGCCCCTCTCAATATGTAGTCAAAAAAGGTGATACGCTCTACTCTATCGCATTTCGTTATGGGATGGATTACAGGCAGTTAGCTGCTAAGAATAATATAGGCACAACTTACAGTATCTATCCTGGCCAGAAATTAAGTCTTAAAGCTGCTGTAAGCAAAACGGCTGTTTCTAATTCAATCGTGCGTGACTCTTCTATCTCTGCCCCTAAGCCCATAATCACCTCGTCACGAGACGCTGTAAAAGCATCAAAGCCGGCGCCGGTTGTTTCTAAATCCCGGAATGTTACTAAAAAGCCCGCGTCTTCTAATGTGAATAAAAGCGCAAGTTCGGCAGCTCAATCACAGAGTAAGCCTAAACCTGCTCCAGTAAAGCCAGCGGTTAAAAATCAAACAAGGAGTGTTGGGCCTATTAGGTGGAAATGGCCTGTATCTGGCAAGGTTATTGGTAGATTTAAAACAAAAGGCCTAGTAAATAAAGGGATTAATATTGCGGGCTCTAAAGGGAAAAGTATCTCTGCGGCAGCCAATGGCAAGGTTGTTTATGCTGGAAATGGCTTACTAGGTTATGGAAATTTAGTTATTGTTGATCACAATCAGCAGTTTTTAAGTGCTTATGCACATAATAGTCGTGTTTTAGTAAAAGAAAATGATATGGTTAAAACAGGGCAGAAAATTGCAGAGATGGGAAGTAGTGGCGCCGATCGAGTTATGCTGCATTTTGAAATAAGGCGCGATGGTAAACCTGTTGACCCTCTAAAGTACCTGCCCAAACGATAATTATAAAAATATAACAATAAGAATATAAGATCGCTTAAGAGCACTACAGTTTAAGGGATAGGTTATGGATAATATCGATAATGACTGCAATACGGATATGCAGGAAGTAACGTTGGAAAAAGATGAGCAGCAGACTGCAGCCCCTACGGAGAAGAAGGTCTCTAAAAAAGAGGAGCCTGATTTTCTTAATAGTGGCCGTGGTCGTGGCAGTATGGCCCATAAGGATCTGCTGAATGCTAAAAATCTAGATGCTACTCAACTGTACTTAAATGAAATTGGTTTTTCACCACTGCTGAGTGCTGAGGAAGAGGTATACTTTTCCCGCTTAGCATTAAAAGGTGACGAGGCTGCGCGAAAGCGCATGATAGAGAGTAATTTACGGCTCGTTGTTAAGATTGCTCGCCGCTATATCAATCGTGGGTTGACACTGTTAGACCTGATAGAAGAAGGCAATTTAGGTCTGATTAGGGCAGTAGAGAAATTTGATCCTGAAAGGGGGTTTCGTTTTTCTACCTACGCAACGTGGTGGATACGTCAAACTATCGAACGTGCAATTATGAATCAAACGCGAACCATCCGGTTGCCGATTCATGTTGTTAAAGAATTAAATGTCTATCTAAGAGCTGCCCGCGAGCTAGCTCAGAAGTTAGATCATGAACCCTCTCCTGAAGAGATCGCTGAACTGGTTGATAAGCCAGTAGAAAATGTTGAGCGTATGCTTGGGTTGAATGAGCGCGTGACTTCAGTTGATACTCCGATGGGCAAAGACTCTGACAAGTCTTTGCTGGATACCATTCCAGACACAGTGTCTTCCGATCCTGCAACGCTGTTACAAAGCTCTAATATCAGTGGCAATTTAGACAAATGGTTGGATGCTCTACCTGAAAAGCATGCGGAGGTATTGTCCCGTCGTTTTGGCCTTCGAGGCTATGAAATGAGTACGCTTGAAGAGGTAGGACATGAAATTGGCTTAACACGAGAGCGTGTTCGTCAGATTCAGGTCGAAGCACTCAGAAAGCTGAGAGATATCGTTGAGAAGAATGGCTTGAGTGGTGAAGATTTACTTCAGCAGTAGTCACTTAAATCATGCATAAAAAAACCGCCTGTTGGCGGTTTTTTTATAGTTTAAACGAGAGACTTTAGTTGATAAATAAGATCAAGTGCTTGCCGTGGGGTAAGCTCATCAGGCGATATTTTTTTCAGTTCTTTTACCGCTTTATGGGTAGGTGCTGTAAACATATCGTTTTGTATGGGTGGGGGAGGTGTTGAAAGTTGAGCAGCGACAGTTACATCTTGCTCTAGTTGCAATAACTTAGTTTTTGCCTGTTGTATTACATGTAGTGGTACACCTGCAAGCTGTGCCACTTGGAGTCCATAGCTTTGGCTAGCAGGCCCTTCTTTTATTTCATGTAAAAAGACAATGTGATCATTATGTTCAACGGCGGTCAAATGCACGTTGAATACGGAGGTTGTTTGATCCGGCAAGCTTGTTAGCTCAAAATAGTGTGTCGCAAATAGGGTAAAAGATCGGGTTTCGCGTGCTAAGTTCTCAGCGCAGGCCCACGCAAGTGATAAACCATCAAAGGTGCTGGTGCCGCGGCCTACTTCATCCATTAATACTAAACTGCGTTCTGTTGCATTGTGCATGATGTTGGCAGTTTCAGTCATTTCGACCATGAAGGTTGAGCGACCGCCTGCTAGATCATCAGATGATCCCATTCGAGTGAAAATTCTATCCACAATGCCGATTGTGGCTGAGCTAGCCGGTACATAGCTACCTATGTGTGCCAGTAGAGTAATCAGTGCTGCTTGACGCATGTAAGTAGATTTGCCGCCCATGTTAGGGCCGGTAATGATTAGCATCTTTCTATCAGTGTCTAAATCAAGATCGTTAGCTACAAATGGGTCGTCTAAGACGTTTTCTACGACAGGGTGACGACCGCGCTGGATTTTGATTTGGGGCGTGTCTGTTAGTGTTGGCGGTACGTAATCTAATGTCGTCGCGCGCTCGGCTAAGTTGTTCAAGGCATCAAGTTCAGCTACTGCCGCAGCTGAATCTTGTAGTACGGGGAGTTCTTGGGCGAGCGTTTCTAAGAGTTCATCGTAGAGGGCTTTCTCTCGGGAAAGCGCTCTGCTTTTTGCCGATAGTGCTTTGTCTTCGAACTCTTTTAGCTCTGGGGTGATATAGCGCTCTGCATTTTTTAATGTTTGACGGCGAATATATTCTGCCGGTAGTTCGCCTTTCTGTGCTTTGCCTATCTCAATAAAGTAGCCGTGAACGCGGTTATAGCCAACCTTCAATGTGGCAATGCCTGTGCGCTCTCGTTCCTTTTGCTCAAGTGCTAAAAGATATTCCCCTGCGTTTTCACTGAGCCCCCGTAGTTCGTCAAGTTCTGTATCAAATCCCTGAGCTATCACACCGCCGTCACGAATAATGACGGGTGGATTATCTATAATGGCTCGGCTCAGTAGATCGGACAGATTAGGAAACTCAGAAATACTTTGTGCCAGTTCTGAAATAAGAGGCGCTTCTGACTGGGCAATACTCTGTTGCAGTTGAGGTAGCGTGTTAAGCGCATTGCGCAGCCTCTCTAGGTCTCGAGGGCGAGCGGATCTAAGCGCGATACGAGCAAGTATGCGTTCACTATCGCCAATGTTTTTGAGGCTTTGCGCAATATCTTCAAAGCGGTAGTCTTCGATCAGCCACTGTATTGAGGCCTGTCTTGCGAGCAAAGCTCCTCGATTTTGGAGCGGTCTGTGAAGCCAGCGACGAAGCAGACGGCTGCCCATGGGGGTTTTACATTTGTCGATGACTTTGGCAAGGGTGTTATCGAAACCCCCGGAAAGGTTTTGGTCGATTTCGAGGTTTTTACGGGTTGCTGCATCTAAGGCTACACAATCATCATGCTGCTCAACCTGGATTCTGCGAATGTGAGGTAGGGCGGTGCGTTGGGTATCTTTGGCGTATTGAAGTAAGCAGCCCGCTGCTGATATAGCAATAGGGTGCTGTTCGCATCCAAAACCGGTTAGGTCTTTTACTTTAAACTGTTGGCATAATAAGTTTTGGGCTGTATCTGCTTCAAAGTGCCATGGCGCTTGTGGGCGACTGCTCTTGAGCGGGCCAATTATATTTTGAATATTTGAATCTTCATTATAAAGTGTTTCTGAAGGACGAATGCGTTCAAGTTCGCTTAACAGGGCATCTGGTGTGTTAACTTCAAGCAGACTAAATCTACCAGAAGCGATATCAACAATGGCAAGTCCGTAAACTTCACCTACTTGGTTGATTGCAACTAAGAAGTTGTCTCTATTTTCATCGAGCAGTGCTTCATCGCTCACAGTGCCGGGCGTAATTATTCGAGCGACAGCGCGCTCAACCGGCCCTTTGCTGGTGGCGGGATCACCAATTTGTTCACAGATAACGACGGATTCGCCCGCTCGTACTATTTTTCCAACGTAGGCTTCTGCTGCATGATAGGGGATACCTGCCATAGGGATTGGTTCGCCTGCAGATTTTCCTCGCGCTGTAAGTGATATATCTAATAAAGCAGAGGCTTTTTTGGCGTCCTCGAAAAAAAGCTCATAGAAATCGCCCATTCGATAAAATACTAATTGATCGGGGTGTTGAGCTTTGATGCGTAGATATTGTTGCATCATGGGTGTGTGCGTTGAAGGAGCCTGTTTAACCATCAGAATATGCTGTCTTTATTAAAAGGTTTTATGCTGTAATTTCAGCAAAGTGTTGACGCATTGTACGTCAAAAGAATTTTACAACATAGATCAGTAGGTCTGCTGATTTATAGGTGTTATTCGTATGTAAAAGTCGAGTTGTTCTGTAAAAACTCATGGCCCTAGGAGAGTGCGATGGACGTGTTATTAGAAGATATTGCCCAATTAGCTCAGCGCCGATCAGCGGTCATTGCTACGGCCGAGTCGTGTACTGGTGGGTGGGTCGCGCAAGAGCTGACATCTATTGCGGGTAGTTCTGTTTGGTTTGATCGTGGATTTGTTACTTATAGCAATGCAGCCAAAGAGGAGATGTTAGGGGTTAGTGCTGAAATTATTAAGGATCATGGTGCAGTGTCAGAGCTTGTAGTTAAAGCCATGGCTGAAGGGGCGCTGGTAAAAAGCTCTGCTTCAATCGCTGTATCGATAAGTGGAGTAGCAGGGCCTAGTGGAGGGAGTGTTGAAAAGCCAGTAGGTACGGTGTGGTTTGCTTGGGCTGAGACTGGAGAAGATACTGAGGTGAAGAAATGCTGCTTTGAAGGCGATCGTGAAAGTGTGAGAAAACAAGCAGTTAGGGTGGCCTTGCAAGGAATTTTAAAGAAGTTGTCAGGTTGAGGGTTGCAATCCCGAAATGATATGAAATAATACTGTCCATACATACAGTATTTCAACGCACGTGAAATGACTAAGACAGGGTTGAAGATGGACGCGAATCGTAAAAAAGCGCTAGATGCAGCATTAGGCCAAATCGAAAGACAATTTGGTAAAGGCGCAGTAATGCGTATGGGTGATCAGCCTCGCGAGGCAATTCCGGCGGTATCTACGGGGTCTCTCGGGTTAGATATAGCGCTAGGTATAGGTGGTTTACCATACGGGCGTATTGTTGAAATTTATGGTCCTGAATCATCGGGTAAAACCACATTGACGTTACAGGTTGTGGCTGAAGCTCAGAAGGAGGGTAAAACCTGTGCTTTCGTAGATGCGGAGCATGCATTGGACCCTATCTATGCAGAAAAGCTGGGCGTTGATGTTGACAATCTGCTAGTTTCTCAGCCTGATACAGGTGAACAAGCGCTTGAAATAACGGATATGTTGGTTCGTTCTAATGCCGTTGATGTCATTATTGTTGACTCTGTTGCTGCGTTAACACCTAAGGCTGAAATTGAAGGAGATATGGGTGATACCCATGTGGGACTTCAGGCGCGTCTAATGTCTCAAGCATTACGTAAGTTAACAGGTAATGTTAAGAGTTCGAACTGTCTATTGGTTTTCATTAACCAAATTCGTATGAAGATTGGGGTTATGTTTGGTAACCCTGAAACGACAACAGGTGGTAATGCACTTAAATTCTACTCTTCTGTTCGTTTGGATATTCGTCGCACGGGTGCTGTTAAGCAAGGCGACGAGATTATCGGTAACGAGACGCGTGTTAAGGTTGTTAAGAATAAGGTGTCTCCTCCGTTCCGCCAGGCAGAGTTCCAAATCATGTATGGTAAAGGTATCTATCATATGGGTGAGGTTATCGATTTAGGCGTGAAAGAAGGCTTGGTGGATAAGTCTGGTGCTTGGTATGCCTATAATGGCGATAAAATCGGCCAGGGTAAGGCGAATGCTGCTAAGTACTTAGAGGAAAACTCAGCGATAGCGATTGAAATCGAGACTGAGTTGAGAAAGCGTTTATTGGCATCGGGACCTGAAACTGAAGAGGTAGATGATAAATCAGAGAATCTTGATCTGATTTAAGTATTGCTTTAGCTCTGTCGGGCCTCCTATGCAAAATGTTTAGGAGGCCTTTTTATTGGGGTCGTAGAATAAATATTGCTGAGAGGAAAGATGGATAAGCAAGTGACAGAGAAGGATGTGTGGAATAAAGCGATTGCTCTGCTTGCTAGGCGCGAATACTGCCGCGTAGAACTGTTAAAGAAATTAAAAGCGTATAGCGCAGAGGTTGAAATAGAGCCTATATTGATGCGTCTGGAGGAATCGGGCTATCTATCTGACCGGCGGTTTACGGAGAGCTTTATTCGTATGCGCGTTGCTCAGGGGCACGGGCAGATCCGTATTCGTTTTGATCTAAAAAGCAAAGGCGTGCAAAGTGATTTAGTGCAGGAGGTCTTGGAAGAGCAAGAGAATGATTGGTATCAGTTGGCTAATGAATTATATGCTCGAAAATACAGCGCTTCGAGTAAAGAACTAGACTATAAAGAGCGTTCTCGAAGAATGCGTTTTATGAGTCAAAGAGGGTTTAATATTGATGAAATTAAGCATGCTGAAGAGGCTTTTCTGAGCGAAGTTTAGATTCTTTGTATTGTTTTTTGGTGATCCATCCCTGCTAATTGTTCTATTAGTGGCCGCTTGTTCAAAAATATTCGAACAATTTTTACGCACGATATATACTATGGCGCCCTTATTTGTGGTTACTTTTCTGCATGTGAGCCTAATTGAGACTCAGAAGCAGGTTTACCTGAACGGACACGCATACGGTTCATCTAATGAAATACATGACAAGCGCTGAAATTCGCCAAGCTTTTTTAGATTATTTTAATAAGCAAGGCCATGAAATTGTATCAAGTAGCTCACTAATACCTGCTAATGATCCTACATTGATGTTTACCAATGCGGGTATGGTTCAGTTTAAAGATGTCTTTTTGGGCAGTGATAAACGTAATTACTCACGTGCGACAAGCTCACAACGCTGTGTTCGTGCTGGCGGTAAGCATAATGACCTAGAAAATGTTGGTTATACCGCACGTCATCACACATTTTTTGAAATGCTTGGTAATTTCAGTTTTGGTGATTATTTCAAGCGAGACGCTATTCAGTTTGCTTGGACTTTTCTCACTGAAGTGATGGGCCTGCCTAAAGATCGCTTGTGGGTGACTGTTCACCATTCAGACGAAGAAGCGGAACGTATCTGGAAAGACGAAATTGGTGTTGATCCTGATCGTTTTTCAAAATTAGATGAAGATAACTTTTGGTCTATGGGTGATACAGGTCCATGTGGCCCTTGTACTGAAATATTTTTTGACCATGGTGCAGATGTTTGGGGCGGTCCTCCGGGGAGTCCTGAAGAAGACGGCGACCGTTATATTGAGATTTGGAACGTTGTCTTCATGCAATATAACCGAAGTGCAGATGGTGAAATGACGCCATTGCCTAAGCCTTCTGTCGATACTGGCATGGGATTAGAGCGTATAGCAGCGGTTATGCAAAATGTTCACTCAAATTATGAAATTGATCTTTTCCAGAGTTTATTGAAAGCGACAGCTAACGCTGTAGGCAGTACTGATTTAGACAATAAGTCTCTCAGAGTAATTGCAGATCATATTCGTTCTTGTTCTTTCTTGATTGTCGATGGGGTATTGCCCTCGAATGAAGGCGCAGGCTATGTATTAAGGCGTATTATTCGAAGAGCTGTGCGTCATGGTAATAAGCTTGGCGCAACGGGGCCTTTCTTTAATACGTTGGTTGCGGCGTTAGTTAGCGAGATGGGGGAGGCTTACCCTGAGTTAGCTGAAAAGCAGGCGCAAGTTCAACGAGTGCTATTGAAAGAAGAAGAGCAGTTTGCGAAAACGCTTGATCATGGTATGCGTTTATTGCAAGAAGCGATTGATGGTTTAGACGGTTCGGTAATTCCGGGCGAAACTGTCTTTAAACTATATGATACCTACGGTTTTCCGTTTGATTTGACTGCGGATGTTGCTCGAGAGTTAGAGTTAAGTGTTGATGAAGACGGCTTTCAGCAGGCAATGGAAGCACAGCGTGAGAGAGCGCGTGCTGCTGGAAAATTTACGGTAGATTATAATGAAGCTATCAAATTAGAAGGTGAAACCAGCTTTACTGGTTATGAGCACCTTTCGGGTAATGCTTCGACCATCGTTGCTTTGTTTAAAGATGGCGAGTCTGTTGATGAGCTAAACGCTGGTGATTCAGGCTTAGTTGTTTTAGATGAAACACCTTTCTATGCCGAGTCAGGTGGGCAAGTTGGTGATACAGGAACGCTCTCGCTAGAGTCGGGTGCTTTTTCTGTTAGTAATTGCACCAAAGAAGGTAAAAACAATCTTCATCACGGAACTGTTGATAGTGGTTCATTTGTTGTGGGTGCGAAAGTTGCTACCTGTGTTGATGATGCACGTCGTCAAGCTATCGCGCTAAACCACTCTGCGACTCACCTTTTGCATGAAGCGCTTCGCGTTGTCTTAGGAGAGCATGTTCAGCAAAAAGGCTCTTTGAATGATGAGCAGCGTTTGCGTTTTGATTTTTCTCACTTTGAAGCGGTCACTGCTGAGCAATTAGCGGAAGTGGAAAAGATTGTTAATGATCAAATTCGCAGTAATACCGATGTTGTTACTGAAATCATGGCAATCGATGAAGCTAAGGAAAAAGGTGCGGCAGCGCTTTTTGGTGAGAAGTATGATGATGTCGTGCGTGTTTTGTCTATGGGCGGCGACTTCTCAATCGAGCTTTGTGGTGGAACACATGCTCGGCGCACCGGTGATATCGGTTTGTTGAAGGTGACTTCTGAGGGCGGTGTTGCTGCGGGTGTTCGTCGTATCGAAGCCGTAACCGGTGCTAGTGCATTATCTTATTATGCTGAGCAGAAGCAGCAATTAGAATCTAAGCTCCAAGAGCAACAGGCTAAATCACGTCAGTTAGAAAAGGCGCTTGAACAGATGAAAGCTAAATTAGCGGCAGCTAAAGGCTCTGATCTGATTGGTAGTGCTGTTGATGTGAAAGGGATTAAAGTTTTGGCCGCTCAGCTTGAGGGCGTGGAGCCAAAAGCTTTGCGTGACACAATTGACCAGCTTAAAAATAAGCTAGGTAGTGGTGTGGTTGTGCTGGCGACGGTGGCTGACGGTAAAATTGCGTTGGCTGCAGGTGTCACCAAGGATCTTGTCTCTCAAGTGAAGGCGGGAGATATCATCAAAGACTTAACCACTAAGATTGGCGGTAAAGGTGGCGGTCGCCCTGACTTTGCGCAAGGTGGTGGTGTTGATCAGCAGGCATTGCCCGCGGCGTTAGAATCAGTGACAACATTAGTTGAAGCTGCTTTATAGTTAATCTAGCAGGGTAGACGTTATGGCGCTTTATGTTCAAAAATATGGTGGCACTTCTGTTGGTAGTATTGATCGTATTGATGCGGTAGCAGAAAAGATTAAGAGCTTTAAAGAGCAAGGTCATGACATTGTTGTAGTCGTTTCAGCCATGAGTGGTGAGACGAATCGATTAATTGGCTTGGCAAAAGAGATACAACCTGGCGCCCAAAGTCCCCGTGAAATGGATGTTTTGGTCTCGACGGGAGAACAAGTTACGATTGCGTTGCTCTGTATGGCTCTGGAAAAACGGTGCGTGCCAGCTAGATCCTATACGGGTGGACAAGTCAAAATCGTGACTGATTCCTCGCATACTAAGGCTAGGATTCAAGATATTGAAGTCTCTTCTATGCAGGCCGACTTGGCTGAGGGGCGTGTTATTGTCGTAGCGGGTTTTCAAGGTGTTGATCCAGATGGGAATATCACAACCTTGGGGCGAGGAGGCTCTGATACCACAGGCGTGGCGCTGGCGGCTGCATTAAAGGCGGATGAGTGTCAGATCTATACGGATGTTGACGGCGTTTATACGACAGATCCACGTGTTGTTGAAGGCGCACAGCGTTTAGATGTGATTACCTTTGAAGAGATGCTAGAGATGGCTAGCTTAGGATCGAAAGTTTTACAGATTCGAGCCGTAGAGTTTGCCGGTAAATATAAGGTTCCTCTAAGAGTGCTGCATAGCTTTCAGGAAGGGCCGGGTACATTGATTACCATAGAGGATGATTCAGCTGTGGAAAAGCCAATTATTTCAGGTATCGCGTTTAATCGTGATGAAGCAAAACTAACCGTAGTGGGTGTGCCTGATGTGCCTGGGGTGGCTTCTAAAATTTTAGGGCCGGTTAGTCGTGCAAATATAGAAGTCGATGTTATTGTGCAGAATGTTGCTGCTGATAATACAACCGATTTTACATTTACGGTTCATCGTAATGATTATGAAGCTACTGAGCAGGTGCTCAATCAAGTAGCTACGGAGCTTGGTGCACGCGAAGTTGTTGGTGATAATAAAATTGCCAAAGTTTCCATTGTGGGGGTAGGTATGCGCTCTCATGCAGGTGTGGCAAGTAAAATGTTTGATGCTTTGGCTGATGAAAATATTAATATTCAGATGATTTCCACATCTGAAATTAAAGTTTCTGTTGTTATCGCTGAGAAGTATCTTGAGCTGGCGGTTCGTGCTTTGCACTCGGCGTTTGATCTTGATGCAAATGATTCTGTAAGTGAATAATTAAACTTATAGTTAGATGCTGGTCTATAGTTAGGTTAGCTGTTATTGCATGGGCAGCGTTCTGGCAGGGATTCGGATGAATGCCAGTATGTGTAGCTTGCTTTAGTGCAAGTTAGCCTTGGATGTACAAAGGAGATCCTACATCATGTTAATTCTTACTCGCCGCGTGGGCGAAACTCTTATGGTTGGTGATGAAGTCACTGTCACAGTTCTTGGCGTTAAAGGTAATCAGGTACGTATTGGCGTGAATGCGCCAAAGGACGTGTCTGTTCATCGTGAAGAAATTTATCAGCGAATTCAGCGTGAAAAGGCTGAAGAAGGGAATCAGGAATAATTTTCGAATCTTTTTCTTTCCTTTTTAAAATCAGTTAGGTATATTACGCGCCGTTGTTGGTGAGCTGGCCGAGTGGCTGAAGGCGCGCCCCTGCTAAGGGCGTATAGGAGAAATCTTATCGAGGGTTCGAATCCCTCGCTCACCGCCACTTGATTAATGCGCCCGTAGCTCAGCTGGATAGAGTACCTGGCTACGAACCAGGCGGTCAGAGGTTCGAATCCTCTCGGGCGCGCCAATCAAGTACAACGGTCTTATGTTTCTGGAATGCGCCCGTAGCTCAGCTGGATAGAGTACCTGGCTACGAACCAGGCGGTCAGAGGTTCGAATCCTCTCGGGCGCGCCACTCCAGAACATTTTTAGATATGCGCCCGTAGCTCAGCTGGATAGAGTACCTGGCTACGAACCAGGCGGTCAGAGGTTCGAATCCTCTCGGGCGCGCCATCTAAGCTGTATCTGTAATCCCCTTCGCTTTATACTTATCTATTCCATAATCTGTCATTTTTATTGAGCTCCCAACTATGAAGTTCTCTATTCGCTTATTTCCTGAAATTACGATTAAAAGTCGCCCTGTTCGCAAGCGCCTAATTCAGCGCTTACAGAGTAACTTACAAAATATGACTCGCCGGATAGATGAAGATCTCGTTAAGGTGCGGGGGCATTGGGATAAATTAGAAGTCGAGTATAAAGGTGCAGATTCTGAAATAGCAGCGCAAGTTGTGGATTTGTTGTCTCGTACGCCGGGTATTCATAGCTTTGTGGAAGTGACCGAGTTTCCGTTGGGCGATTTTCACGATATCTATGAAAAGGCGCATGAGGTTTATGCGCAAGCGTTAAAGGGTAAAACATTTAAAGTAAGGGTTAAACGATCTGGCAAACACGAATTTCGTTCTATCGATGTTGAACGTTACGTTGGTGGTGGGTTAAATCAGCATTCGGAAGCCGTAGGTGTCGATGTTCATAATCCAGATCTGTATGTTGATTTAGAAATTCGTAATGAAACGCTTCATGTAGTCACAAATATTTATAAGGGCTTGGGTGGGTTTCCATTAGGGACCCAAGAGGCGACACTGTCGTTAATATCGGGTGGTTTTGATTCCATCGTTGCTAGCTATATGTCGATGCGTCGCGGGTGCAAAACGCATTTCTTGTTCTTTAATTTGGGCGGGCACGCCCATGAGATTGGAGTAAAGCAGGTTGCACTGTATTTATGGCAACGTTATGGCTCCTCTGCACGTGTGAAGTTTATTACTGTCCCATTTGATGAGGTGATAGGAGAAATTTTACAATCGGTGCATCATTCGCACATGGGAGTTGTATTGAAGCGAATGATGATGCGAGCAGGGGAGAAGGTATCTGATCGCATGGGGATTGATGCTTTAGTCACCGGTGAAAGCATTGCTCAAGTCTCTAGTCAGACCCTGCCTAATTTAGCGATTATCGATTCGGCGACAGATAAACTGGTTGTTAGGCCGCTGGTGACGATGGACAAGCAAGATATTATTGATATTACTCGAGAGATTGGTGCATACGATTTTGCTAAGAACATGCCTGAGTATTGTGGCGTGATATCTGACCGCCCAACGACTTGTGCTAAAAAAGATCGCGTTGAAAAAGAGGAGCTCGATTTTGACTATGAGGTTCTAGAGCGGGCATTGGATCGTCGTCAGGTCATCAGTATTGATGAAATTGTAGAAGATGTGAATGTGCATGCAGAGGTCGAGGCGTTAACGAAAGTGGGCGATAATCAAATTGTGGTTGATATTCGAGCGCCTCATGAACAAGAGAAGAAGCCGTTAAATTTACCTGGCTGTGAAATACAGTTAGTTCCTTTTTTCGCATTAGCTGCGGCAGCAGATAATTTCTCAGAAGAGAAAGAGTATCTTTTGTACTGCGAAAAAGGAGTGATGAGCCAGATGCATGCACATCAAATGCAGGAGAGAGGCTTTCCTAATGTGAAAGTCTACCGCCCAGGTAGTGCAGACTAATCCTTTTTTCTTAAATATGGATCAAAGGTAGTAGCTTACTTTTGATTCATACCCTCCTTTAAGCGAAAAAACGCCTCAATTTATTGCCAGAAATCGACTTTTCGGGTTTAATTGTGGTCCATTTGCAACCAGTACATACGTTGATGAACGTTTATCAGTGGGTAAACGGGCCAAAAGCCAATCATTAGCGAATGGGTTTCGATAAGTACAGGAGCATCCATTAGATGGAAAATTTGGTATCAGACGGCCTTGAATTAATGGTCTTTGGTATGGGCTTCGTAGCTGTCTTTCTGACAGTGTTGGTATTTGCTACTTCAGGAATGTCCGCGCTTGTTGGGAAGTTTTTCCCTGAAGCACCGGCTCAGCCAAAAGCTAAAAAAGCTGCACCTGCAGCCGCTGCGGCTAGCAATAATGATGAACTTGTTGCTGTTATGACAGCTGCGGTTCATAAATACCGTTCATAAACAAGAACGGATAAATAAAGAATAATCTGCATTAATCGACAGAAGGCCATTACCCATGACCGACGCAAAGAAACCGCTTGGCATTACTGACGTAGTTCTACGTGACGCACACCAGTCGCTATTCGCTACCCGTATGCGAGTTGAAGACATGCTGCCGATCGCGGAAAAGCTGGATAAAGTAGGCTTTTGGTCCCTAGAAAGCTGGGGCGGCGCAACATTTGACTCATGTATTCGTTTTATCGGAGAAGATCCGTGGGAACGTATCCGTCTGCTTAAGCAGGCAATGCCAAACACTAAACAGCAGATGCTACTGCGCGGACAGAACCTGTTAGGTTACCGTCACTATGCAGATGATGTTGTTAACAAATTCGTAGAACGTGCAGCAACTAATGGTGTGGACGTATTTCGTATCTTCGATGCGATGAACGATCCACGTAACCTTGAAACTGCTATTAAAGCAGTTAAGGCAACAGGCAAGCACGCTCAAGGCACATTGTCTTTCACAAAGAGTGAAGTTCATACCACGGACATGTGGGTTGAATATGCTAAGACGCTGGAAGATAAAGGTGCAGATTCTATCGCGATTAAAGATATGTCTGGTATCTTGACGCCATATGACGCATTTGACCTTGTATCTCGTCTTAAAGCTCAAACGGATCTAGAAGTTCAGCTGCATGCACATGCGACTTCAGGTCTGTCGGATATGACTATCCTGAAAGCTGTTGAAGCGGGCATTGACCGTGTAGATACTGCGATCTCATCTATGTCTATGACTTATGGTCATACAGCGACAGAGTCTGTTGTAGCTGCATTGGCAGGAACAGATCGTGATAC
>Ga0193961_1000428_pt1 | contig 16239 bp, 11 predicted proteins | sample FB_4_MG_FD_140371 | JGI IMG/M metagenome (GOLD analysis project Ga0193961, IMG submission 140371) | Microbial mat bacterial communities from the Broadkill River, Lewes, Delaware, United States - FB_4_MG | ecosystem: Environmental > Aquatic > Freshwater > River > Microbial mats | place: USA...
CAAAAAGCATGAAAGGTTGATAAAGCCCCGTAGCTAAGGACTTTTAAAGGTCTACATGTAACTCGGTATATTCACGGGTTAACCATTCCATTTCGGGATCGGTATAGTGCCTACCGTTGAGATCAAGCATCTCTGACATTAAGTCAGCCGTTACTTTTGAATCGCCGCAGTTTCGATGAACACCCACTTAAACGGGCAAAAATCATCGATTGAAAGATGATATTTACATCTGTCCTTACTTTACTAAGATAATTCCGAAAATTAGTTTTTAAGCACTCATGAACTAACTGTCATAACAGGCTTTTAGCGCCTGTTGTAACGGCTGCGCCAAATGCGAAGGCTCCACTCTGCTCAGCGTCACCGATTCACACTGCTGAAAGCGCGAAAATTTAGCAACAGCCTCAGCAAAAGCAGACACGACAAGCTCCTCTTCATCAGCAGAATAACCACCGCCTGTATGAGCTTCAAGATACAAAGCTTTAATCTCTAAACGTTTCTCTTTGCGGTGGGCTTTGCAATCCATGCGGCCGATAAACTCTCCACGAAAAAGCAGGGGCAAACAGAAATAACCATACTGCCGCTTAGCCGCAGGAACGTAACACTCTATCTGGTAGTCATAACCAAATAACACCTTCAAACGCTCTCGTTGAATAACACTATTATCAAACGGCGACAAAATATGCAGGCGATTACTCAAACGTGACATAGGCTGTTCAAAACACCCTGCCGGTATAAAAAAGATCTCACCGCTGATTAACTGAACGGGTTCTAAAATCCCTTGGGATAATTGCTCATCGATAAGTATTTTAACCGCTTTACGTAGAGCGGCATTTTTTCGCAGATAAGTAAGCCCTTTTAGCGAAACTACCCCATTGCAACGTAACTGTTGATCCAGAAGATGCCCAGCAAACTCCTCTATCGTTGGCATCTGTATATTGACGCCACTAGGCAGCACCCGTTCGGTAAGATCGTAACTCTTTTGGAAGCCTTCACGATCACTCACCATCAGATCGCCTTCCATATACAGCTGTTCAAGCGCTTTCTTAGCGGGTTTCCAATCCCACCAACCTTCCCGCTTAACTCCCTCCTTAACTCTCTCCTTAACGCCCCCCTCTTCTAGATCTCTGGAGCGAATCGGTCCGTCGGAACGGACTCTAGCTAAAAGCTCACTCATCAATTGAGTATCACGCTTTTTATACCAATGGGTTTGACCGCTCTTAATCGCATGTTTATAGGGCAGAGAGAATCGAAAATCGTCCATGGGGAGGAATGCAGCAGCATGAGACCAATACTCGAAAACGTCCCGATCCAACAACAATTGCTGACACATGGTTGGTTTAAAGTTAGGGACCCGTGCATAAAGCACATGGTGATGCGCACGCTCGACTACCGATATCGTATCGATCTGAACATAGCCAATATGCTGCACTGTTTTTCTAGCCCCGGCTAACCCGCGACCAAAAGGCTCAACACACAGCAAGCCTTGGGAAGCCAGCGCCAGGCGGCGTAAACGGGCGATATCCTTTGGCTGTGTGATTTTTATCATTCTACTCCGAGACCCAAACAAGCCTATTAATGCATTTTCATGCTCGTCTTAGCTATCCTCTACATGCTGCACTCATACAAGTCAGATACAAGACTCGTTCAATGAGAGGAGCAACACTGTTTTACATTCCGCTAGACAAACCCTTGCTGCTATAATGCCTTTTTCTCTCCTGAAGACAATCTATCCGGGCTCCTATGACATTTTTAAACCTTGGACTGTGCGATCCAATTCTACAAGCCATTGACGAACTGGGTTATACCACGCCAACGCCTATCCAGAAGCAAGCGATTCCTGCCATCATTTCGGGAAAAGATCTGATTGCCACTGCCCAAACGGGCACAGGTAAAACGGCTGCTTTTGTTCTGCCCACCTTAGAGCGATTTAATCAGGAACGAAAACTGCGTGGTAAACGTATCCGTGCGCTTATTCTTACGCCTACTCGCGAACTTTGCGTTCAGGTCAGTAACAATATCGCCGATTACAGCAAGCACCTTAATCTCACGGCGATGGCGGTCTATGGTGGTGTAGATACCGCAGCACAGAGGAAGCGTTTAATTGAAGGGGTCGATATCTTAGTGGCGACACCCGGACGGCTACTAGATCTAGCTCATCAGCGCGCCCTTCATTTTGATGAATTAGAAGTATTGGTATTAGACGAAGCCGATAGAATGGTGGATATGGGTCAAGGTGACGAGATTCGTAACATCATCGATCGCTTACCTGCCAGCCGTCAGAACCTGCTATTTTCAGCCACAATGAGCCATGATGTCCGTGCTATTGCCGATCAGTTTTCTGATAGCAAACTGGCCAAGCCTGCGCTCGAGATAAACGTCTCACCAAAAGATCGCTCAGCCCCCAATATTGATCAGTGGTTAATTACCGTTGATAAAGATACAAAATCGGCCCTGCTTAGCCACTTGATTAAAGAACAACAGTGGGGACAAACACTGATCTTTATCGAAAAGAAACATGGTGCGGCCAAGCTTGTCGAGCAGTTAGCAAAGCGCGGTATCGAAGCGGAAGCGATACATGGCGATAGAAGCCAAGCGATGCGCGAAAAAATCCTAGGTGATTTCAGATCAGGTAAACTCAAATTCCTTGTTGCCACCGGCGTAGCCGCACGCGGTATCGATATTGGGGAGCTTAGCCGTGTGGTCAATTACGACCTTCCCTTTAAGCCAGAAGAATACATTCACCGAATTGGTCGAACGGGCCGAGCAGGCGCCAAGGGTGAAGCGATCTCCTTTGTTGCCCATGGTGATTTTAAGAACCTATGTGCAATTGAAAGCCGCTTAGATCATCTGATTGAGCGTAAAGAGATCGAAGGATTTCCTGTCAGAAAGGTCGTCCCTATCTCTATTTTGAACTACGTGCGTAAGAGCAAACCGCCTGCACCGAAAAGTGCGAAACACAGAGATAAACCAAAGAATAAAAAACCGAGAAACGAGGCAAGAAAAGCCTCTACAAACGACGACGAGAATAGAAAGAATAGAGATATTTGGGGCTAGCTGAATACGGCCCCTTTACAATAGGATTTTAGGCAGGAGAACCAAGTTAAAAAGCTGCATTCCCATTGTTTATCAACATGTGGAATACAGCTAATCCTTCACAAACCACTGTGCAGTTCGCTTGCCGTATCAGCCGCCCAAAAACATCCGCGTTAGAATCGATTTCTGGTACAGATGTGCAGGAATTTTCTCTTCAATAGTTGCATGTAAATCCGGCAATTTAGACCAGTGAACACCCTGCTTATGATGATGCGCTGTATGGTAACCAAGGTTACCCGTCAGGCGGTTAAACAGTGGATCTAAATTATTAAACGACGCTTCAAATTCGTTTTCGGTATCAAGACCAGAGTGATGCTCGTATGTGACATACGCGGTAAATAGAAGGCTTGTTATCATCGGTAAGACAAACAACATTAGGCCGGCTACCGGGTTGTACCAAACCAAAGCGGCCACCACCATAAATGTTAGCGCGGTATAGATCAGAAAGGTCGGTAACTGTTTAGGGTGCTTTTTACCAACGATGTAACCGCGTGGATAAGCAGTAATAGCAACATTCAGCGTGTATTCGATCACACCCATTTTAGTACCATCTTTACGCTTCCAGCGACTTTCATCTTCCTCTTGATCTAGGAAGTTAAGATGGTGACCCAATACGTGGTGCAATCGCCACAGATGAGTCGTCACACCTGTATGCAAGGCATAAACAAACTCTAATCCGCGATTGAGGAAATTGTTTCTAAAAGTAAAAAGGTGTTGATGATGGTGATTCCAAGCACAGATCACCCCTTTAGGCAGAAGCATTACGAAATAGTAAGCCGTCAACGCAGCAATATTACTAACCGTAAAGTACAAAATAAAATCTAGGACGGTAAGCGCTAGAACAATACAAACGGGCCAGCGATCTTCTTTATATCTAAATCCAAGTAAACCATTTTCTTTCTTGTTAGTTTTCTTCACACACACGTCCAGTACTACAAGCAATATTTATCAGTAGATTGAAACCTACTATCTCTGTTCCCTTGCCTTCAGGTCCGTTGCTGATTTTAAAAAGACAAAATTGGATTGAAACATAAAGTAAAAGCGGCAAGCTGTATATAAGCAAATAGCTGATAGCAAAATAAAAGGGAATAAAATCGCTCAGCCCTTGATCTAGCTTATAAGAAAAGAGTTTAGCTAACAGAAACAGTGCTATGTTCGATCTATGGACAGACTAACCTAGCCAAGCAGTAGAGAAGTAGTTTAGGCAACACTATCAGTCATCATTTCAGATACTCATTAGCATTTAGACTTTTCAATCTATTATCTGCATCATCAGTGCTGCAGCACCTGAAACTCTCCCCCTATCAAAGCGTTTTTCTAAATTTCATAACTTTTTAGATAAGTCTAAGCTAATTAAATCGTTCAAAAAATGGATTATACTACTAATATATAAAAGGGATGCTCTTAGCTAGGTTCTTTGGCTAGATGCCAAATATTCACTATTGCTTTAATACCCAAAACATTATAACTTACTAATATATGCGTATATTTATTGTTGTACTTATCGCTTTGAACAGTCATTTCCTACAGGCACAAACCAGTGTGCGTTATAGCCTGCCCGAAGAAATAATCGAAAAACACAATGAGCCTATTCAACCCATACCTAAGCAAATTTTTCTCAATACCGATATCGTCACCCTAGGTGAGAAACTATTTCACGATCCGCGACTTTCCAAAGGAAATAAACTTGCCTGCTCGAATTGTCATCAGCTACAAAACGGGGGTGATGATAACCTCCCGGTATCGATTACAAATCAAAACAAACCAGATCTTATAAACTCTCCAACCGTGTTCAACAGTGTGTTCAATTTCCGTCAAACTTGGCGCGGAGCATTTAAGACACTGGAACTGCAAGCCGAGGGCGATCTTCGCAACCCTCGTCATGGAGCCACTACTTGGCAGGAATTATTGCCTAAGCTAAAAGCAGAACCGCTCTATAAGGCTGATTTTGACAAGCTTTATGACAACGGTATCACGCGAGAAAATGTTTTAAATGCCATAGCCACTTACGAAGCCTCGCTCATCACGCCTAACTCAAGATTTGATAAATTCCTGAGAGGTAACGATGAAGCAATCACTGATGAAGAGAAACAGGGTTACAAACTTTTCAAAAGGCATGGCTGTATTGCGTGTCATCAAGGTGTGAATGTTGGCGGTAACGTTTTCCAAAAATTTGGCTTATTTGGAGACTATTTTGCTGAAAGAGGCAATATTAAAAAGGCAGATTACGGCCTATACAACGTCACAGGGCTAGAGAGTGACAGGTTTACGTTTAGAGTCCCCAGTCTAAGAAATGTGGCCGTCACCGCCCCCTATCTACATGATGGCAGTCAAGAGACATTACTTGATGTAGTACAAGTGATGGCACGGTTTCAGCTTGGGGCGTCGATCCAACAGCAGAATGCGGAGAAAATTGTAGCCTTTCTCAAAACACTCACAGGGGAATATCGCGGTAGATCATTAGAGGTCCAACAATGATCAATCGTACCAATAATTTAGATAGGCAAATTCCCAAACTATCGCTCATCGTTATTAGCAGCCTCGTCATCCTAATTACATATTTATTCATTCAACTGCAGCACCATAACATGCATGATCATAAAGCCGTGTTTGAGCAGTTATTAAGAATCAAAAACGTTAATAATGACCTGCACAGAGAAGTTCTATTAGTTAAAACAGGGATAGTACGCCACTATAACCGTCTAGATGATAACTTTAATAAGATATACAACACTCTCTCTAAGCTCGAAGAAGAGATACAGCAACACGATAGCAGTCACTCACAGGTGATACTTCAGCAACTTCACGGGATGCGAGAAAAGCTAGCTATTAAAGAAGCAGCTACCAATACACTAAAATCAGATATTGGTGTATTGCGTAATTCATTAATGTATCTCTCACAACTTAATGAACAGATAATCACTGTAATAACAGATAATCAATATAGCGACACCAGCCCTCTAATTGAAAACGTCAATAACGAACTCATCTCAGTCAGCAGCAAAATCATCAATATGCTGCGCAACCCCCATTTGTTAAGCGAGAGCGAATTCAATACCAATAAAAACAACCTTGAGATACTTAACTGGGAGATACACTCCCCGGATGTTGCGAAAAAACTTGACCTCTACATGCAACACTTGGAAATAATCTGGGAGCGCTCACATGAGATTGAGCAAGCAATGCTACTTATCAACTCGTCAGATATTACAAAGCAACTTGATAAAATTCAGACCAGTGATTTAACGTTCCAGCAGCAAGTATCAAATGAAAAAAGCAATTATCAAGCCCTCATATATATCCTTTCATTGGTTCTTGTATTCTATGCTACACGACTGCTTTGGTTACAAATAAGTAGCGCAACCAAAAACCGCGCATTAGCTCGCCATCTCAGTTATCAAAAAAATGCATTAGATGTACACGCCATTGTCTCTGTTACCGATAATGATGGGATAATTACAGAAGTGAACAGTAATTATTGTCGCGTATTTGAGATAGATCGACAGCATGTGATCGGTACGCCGTTACTTTATCTAAAACAGGAAGAGGAAAACCGTTCTTTTTATCATGATCTCTGGGAGACTATTGAAGGAGGAGATATTTGGCACTCAGAGATAGAGGAGCGTTCATACAAAGGTAATAGTATCTGGCTAGACCTAACAATTGTCCCCTTCCAAAACAGTCAAGGAAAAGTATATCAATATGTATCTATCGCCACCGATATAACCGGCCGTAAAGCAGCTGAAAACAAGATAGAGTTTCAAGCTTATCATGACCCACTAACCGGGCTGCCCAATCGAAACCTACTCAATGATCGGCTCGATAATGCTATCCATCTTTGCAACCACCATCATCATCTTGGCGGCATTCTCCTCATTGATCTAGATCGTTTTAAAACTATCAATGATTCTCTGGGCCACGGTATTGGCGATCAGCTATTAATCGAGGTAGCCGAGCGTTTACAAAAGAGTGTCGATAAAGAAGACTGTGTTGCCCGTATCGGCGGTGATGAATTTGTTATCTTGATCCCTGAAGCCGGTGATGATGAGTTATCAGTTACGCTGGCCTTGCAGAGTAAGGCAGAAAAGATCTGCAATATTATTAATAAGAGCTTTACTATTAAGGATCACCAACTCTACCTTAGTACAAGTATCGGTGTTTCAACTTTCCCTAATCTGGCGGACACAAGCTCTGAAGTACTACAACAAGCGGATACCGCGCTCTACAAAGCAAAAGATGCGGGGCGCTCCAGCTATAAATTCTACGATAACGTTATGCAACGTTCAGCAGAGCAACGCCTGCTACTCGAAAGCGACCTTCGTGCAGCGCTAAAACACAACGAATTCCAGATTCACTTGCAGCCGCAATATAATGCACAGCACGACATGATCGGTGCGGAAGTTCTGTTACGCTGGAATCATCACAGTAAAGGATTAATCTCTCCTGCGGACTTTATTCCCGTCGCCGAAGAGACAGGGTTTATCATCCCCATTGGTGAATGGGTCTTGAAAGAGACTTTCAACAAAGTGAAACAATGGTGTGACCTCTCACCTGAATATGCCCACTGTGACCGTATCGCAATCAATGTAAGTCCTGCACAATTTATGCACGACGATTTCACTAATACCGTACAGCGCCTTATCGAACAAAGTGGTGTAAACCCCCATAAAATCGAGCTAGAGATCACTGAAGGGATGCTGATTAACAACATTGATAGCACCATCAGAAAGATCAACCAATTGAAAGAGTTTGGCATCAGTTTTTCTATTGATGATTTTGGTACTGGCTATTCTTCCCTCTCCTACTTAAATAAGCTACCGATCTCCAAGCTTAAAATTGACCAAGCTTTTGTCCGTGATATTCACAATAACAGCAGCAACCAAACTATTGTTGAAACCATCATTTACATGGCAAAAAAATTAGGTATAAGCATCATTGCGGAAGGCGTTGAAAATCAAGCAGAATTAAACTGCCTACAACAACTAGGTTGCACAAACTTCCAGGGCTACTACTTCAACCGTCCCTTACCGCTAGTGCAGTTTGAAGCCTTAGTCTCTGAAATAATGATGCCGAATACCTGCCAAACAAAAAGAAACTAAACGCTGCTTTAAAAGATCATTAAAGTGCTGACCTAGGCAATACAGAGCACTATCTCCTGTCTAATTTTGAGTAAGTTTTACCTACCGATCCTTCCTTAATTAGCCCACATAAATTTTGAAACCGTTTTTTACTGACGTTAGGCAGCCAGAACATGCGCATTCGAAAATTATAAATGCCCATTTAACAAGTTAAACTTATTCTATTTGTTAGCCCGAAGTCTGTTTAACCCCTTGTTATGTAATGAGGTGGGCATCTATGATAATGCGTATGACACTTATAAATAAACACAACTCAGATAGCACCATTCCTCAGGACTCACCTGAAGCGCCATTAGGACGACTACGTTTAGCTGGCGCACTCGCGGGCCCTATTGTCGCCACGCTCATTCTGCTATTACCCGCGCCTGATGGTATGCCACAGGAAGCATGGCGTTTAGTAGCAATGGCCTCGTGGATGGTAATTTGGTGGTTGAGTGAAGCGATCCCCATACCCGCCACTGCACTCCTTCCCATTATTCTGATGCCTCTGTTCAGTATCGATATGATTAAGCCCGTAGCCGCTAACTACGCGCACCCTCTAATCTATCTTTTTCTCGGAGGATTCCTTTTAGCCGCAGCAATGCAACATGTAGGGCTACATCGTCGGATTGCATTGCAGATAGTCAGTTGGGTTGGCACCTCACCCTCAAAGATTATTCTTGGTTTTATGCTAGCAACGGCTTTTCTATCGATGTGGATATCAAATACAGCCACCACCATTATGATGTTCGCCGTTGGCTTATCCGTTATCGACTTTGTTGCCCACCATACCGATGATGACAGAATAGTACGTAACTTTGGCGTAGCACTGATGCTATCGATCGGTTACAGCGCATCCATTGGTGGTGTAGGCACATTGATCGGCACCCCACCTAACGCATTACTCGCTAGCTTTTTGCATAGTACCTATAACATCGAGATTACATTCTTCAACTGGATGTTGCTGGGCGTACCCGTAGTGTTGGTTATGTTGCCGATCACATGGCTAATCCTGACACGCCTTCTATTCCCCTCTCACCAGATTGCTATTAAAGACCCAAGTAGCGTAGTAAAGCAGGAGCTTGCAACCTTAGGCACGATGACACGCGGTGAAAAACTAGTTGCTATTGTCTTTATCTGCGCTGCGCTAGGATGGATCTTTCGCAAGCTTTTGGTAGAACTAACGGGCTTACCTATCAACGATACAATCATCGCTCTTGTGGCTGCGATGATACTATTTACCGTACCCATTTCGAGAGCTAAGGGGGAATACGCTCTAGATTGGGAGGCTACACGCAATGTCCCTTGGGGCGTACTACTACTATTTGGAGGAGGATTGGCATTAGCAAGCGGATTCAAAGGCACCGGGCTGGCAGAATGGATTGGCAACGCGGTCGGTAGTGTTGATATCAGTACCCTGACACTAGTACTACTGGTTACCATAGCGATTGTCTACCTGACAGAGATCACCTCAAACACAGCCTCCACTGCAACCTTCTTGCCTATTCTGGCAGCGGTTGCCGTTGGACTTGAACTTGACCCTCTTGCTCTCTGCGTACCCGTTGCATTAGGTGCATCAATGGCGTTTATGATGCCTGTCGCGACACCACCGAATGCGATTGTCTTCTCATACAATAGAATGGAGTTACACGACATGGTCCGTGCTGGTTTTTTACTCAACCTTTTAGCGATCCTTGTTGCCTTTGGCCTGTTTACTCTACTAGCTGGCTGGGTTTTTGACATCGAGTTATAACCTCATTTAGAGGATCGATCATTACAGTCATTACTGATCATCCTCTTTTTAAAATCAACCCTATACGCTTTACAATATTATGGACTAAGAGTTGTGTATCTAAAAACACCTAGAACTCTGACTTTTAATAAACGCTAACTATTCATTCTTATGAACTATCACTGGCCCCATGACCTCACTTATTTCGACAATGTCGATTTCCCTACTTCCATCTTGCCACAGAAAAATACTAAGGCTCCTTTGCTCATAGGGTTACTCAATTCCTAGCTAGCACTTTTTCATAGATAGCACTTTTTCATAGATAGCACTTTATTAACAGATAGTACTTTATCAACTAATAGTACTTGGCACTCTAGTGAAGATGGGGATAACAAGCAGCGCAAATACGCTATCTAATGGCTCTTAAACAACTTTATGTTTATTTTTTTAACCCGTACGTAAAGCTAAAATGGCAGGAATATCCGCTATGTCTGAATAGAGAGACAAGTTCTCATCTTTAGACTCAATCGCAACAATCGACATTCTGTCGGCTAATTCATTGCCTTCGATACCCACATGGCCATTAACATGATGAATGCTAATCTTAGAGGCAATTTCCTGATACAAAGCATAAGCCGGCTTTATGATATCTAGGTTTTTGATTTCACCGCTGGGCTTAGTCCAGCCCTTTTTCTCCCAACCCGTTGCCCACTTGGTGATACAGTCGATTGAATACTTAGAGTCGCAATAAATACCAACAGAACGCCCTAAAGCCAGTTTTTCCTTAGCTAATATAAGCGCCTGATTTAAGCCATTGAGTTCAGCCGTATTGTTTGTACCCACTGGCTGATATAAACCGTACCAAAGCTCACTTAACTGGTTATTCTCATATACAGCAAGACCTGTACCCGCCTCACCTGGGTTTGGATCACAGGCACCATCTGTGAAGATTTTCACGTCAAATGCCATCGCATCAATCTGCGCTTGGGTAAGCGGTGCAGGCTTTGCTTTGGAAGTGCTTTTAGCACCCGTATTGGCTTTAGTTGCAACAGAGCTACTGGCTTTACCAACAAAAGCTGATTCGGCTTCTTCAAATGTGGGAAAGGATTTATATCGAGCCCCAGCAAATCCATCGACTAATGACTTACACTTTGCCCACGTTGTGAAAACACCGGTTTCACGGCCACTCCAAACCACATAATACTTTTTAGCCACACAGCCTCCTAAGCTGACATTAGCGAATGCAAATAACACCACCGCAACCATATTTACAGCGAGGATTATTTGTTGTTAAAAACCAGCGTTTACTGCCGGTGAACGCAGCCCACCCATTGATCGTTTAAAAATATATGGCTCTAACAGCACTGGTAACTAAGAATATATGAGAGTTTGATCAATGAAACTAGGCAACCTATTGTTTAAGCTACTTATATTTTTATGTCATTTAGTATTAAAAACATGGCCTAGCTGTGTAAACCACAAGAATTAGACTAAATTGACCAAGCTATAATGCCTATATATGAGTTATTCTTCTATTCTGGATTCAATTATAAAATTGCAACGCGCTTAAGGCCCTAGTCAAAAATTATATGCTTACAGGCGACATCATAGTTTTTCGGTACCTGCATGGAGTTTACGTTTGATTAGTAAAAAGATCCGCCACGTTTTTTCGGATTTATCTCATTCTCCGCTAGCACAAAAAACTTTGCTACAGATGAGTATCCGTCTCTCTGTCGTTATCACACTCGCCGCCCTGATCAGCTACGCGCACATTTTCGGTATTCTGCACGACCAGGTCGAAGACAGTCTCCGTGTTTACATCACTGAACGAGGAGAGAAGGAAAGTCAGATATTCCTCAACGCTCAACTCAACCATCGCCTCTTCGAAGAACAATTTTTAAAGCAATGGCCGAACAGATCAAAGCAACCAAAGTCCGAAAGTTTTGAACGTTTGTTTGTACGGCGTTCGGATCAAACCCGTCGTCTAAGCAAAGACGCTTTTAATGGCATACAACGTCCTGACGGAACCTACAGCCAACACATCAGCGCATTTGTAGGAAGTAATGCTCCTGATACCGCCGAGTTTGCTAATAAACTCCACCTAAGTTACCAATTGATTGATCGCTACGCCGATGCGTTTACACAGCACTATGCCAACCTTTACGTATCAATGCCCGAAAACGTCAATATCGTGTACTGGCCAAATATTCCTTGGGGGGATCAAGCGGAATCAGACCTAGATGTAAACTTAGAAGAGTGGGTATACATCTCAACGCCAGAGAACAACCCACAGCGAGAGCATGCTTGGACCGGGCTTTATTTCGACCCAACAGCAGATGAGTGGATGGTATCACTTGTCACGCCTGTCGATTATAACGAACAGCATCTGATTAATGTCGGTCATGACATTTTGCTAAATGACCTGTTTGATAGCGTTTTAAATGAAAAATTACCAGGCACTCACAACTTTGTCGTAAGACAAGATGGCCGCATCATCGCTCACCCTGATCTGACCGAAGCGCTTAATCGCACTAAAGGTGTTTTACATGTTGATGATAGCAATGATGACACCATCATGAGCCATATCAACGCTGTACTATCGCATACACGTACTCATGACGAATCAAACTTTATACTAGAACCCGATTCAGCAGATGCCTTACTCGCCATCACTAAAATTGCAGGCCCAGATTGGTATTTCGTAACCGTTTATCCTAAATCGCTGCTCGCTTCCACTGCATTGCAAACCGCCTACATTGTTTCAGTTGTGGGCATACTATCGTTGATAGTGGAACTCGTGATTTTGTTTTTCATCCTCAAACGCCAAGTTCTTTATCCTTTAGGGGTTTTTCGACGTTTTTCTGCTGCCATGCGTGACAATGATTTTGAAGCGATCAAAGACATCAAGCAAAGTGCAATTGCCGAGCGCAAGGATGAAATGGGTGAATTGGCCACCACGATGATCACGATGGCCGAACACATCGAGCAACATCAAATGTTGCTCACTGATGAGGTGAATACAAAGACACAGGAGTTAAGCCTAGCTCATGAGGTCTTAAAATCTGAGGCTCGCTCCAGAGAAGAGATCACCCGTTTATTACAAACCATCGCCAAAGACGTTTCCGGTCTTCAAGGCCGTACTTATTTTGAAACGCTAGGTGAATTCCTCTCACAAGTGCTTGATGCCGACATGGTCATTATCTCTAAACTGGCTGAAGATAAAGAAAACATCGATACCCTCATCACTTATATCGACAAACAAAAAGTCGAAAACATCAGCTATCCCCTTGCCGGCACCCCCTGTGAAACAGTGATTAAGGAAGGCGCGATGGTGTTTAACGGTAACGTGCAGGAGCTTTATCCAGACGATGATGACCTATTTAAGCTACAGCTTAAATCGTACATCGGCACCCCGATGTACGATGGAAAAGGTCAAGTGATCGGCCATTTAGCGGTTTTAAAACGTAGTGAATTTGAGCAAACAGGCAAAACACAACTTATCATTGATTCGGTCACCTCACGCGCCGCCAGTGAGCTACTGCGCAATGTTCACGAACAGATCATCAATCATCAAGCGCGTACCGATTCCCTAACAGGACTCTATAACCGCGCCATGTTTATGGATCTGATGTCACAAGCGATCCATTCCGCCGCCCGCCACGAAAGAAAATTGGCCGTTATCTTCATCGATTTTGATAACTTCAAATTGGTCAATGATCAACTCGGTCATAGCCAAGGGGATAAATTACTTGTTGAAGCGACAAAACGGTTAAGGAATGCGCTACGTAGTGAAGATATCCTAGCCCGCTTTGGTGGCGATGAATTTATCGTACTCTTACCACAAATAGACAACAGTCAGTCAATAGAAGCTGTCACTCGCAACATACAAAAATTGCTGGCAAAAGACGTACAGCTTGATACAACCTCATTGACGATCTCTTGCAGCATGGGGGTTGCCATCTACCCTGGCGATGGCATAACAACCGACTCTCTCATTAATCACGCCGATACCGCCATGTATCGTGCCAAAGATTTGGGGCGCAATAATGTTCAGTTCTTTACCGAAGATATGAACATCCGCATGGAGCAGCAACGGGAGCTTGAACATGACCTTCGCCAAGCCATCAGCAAACAAGAGTTTGAGCTCTATTATCAGCCAATCATCAATATCAGAAGTGGTGAAGTCGCAAAAGTTGAAGCCTTGATCCGCTGGCAACATCCTCAACGCGGGCTGGTCTCGCCGGATCAGTTCATTCCATTTGCTGAACAAAGTGGGCAGATTATCTCCATCAGCGAATTTGTGTTGAAACAAGCCTGTACCGATCTACCGAAACTGAGAGAACATTTCAAATCCCTAGAACGTGTTTCTATCAATTGCTCGGCCCGTTTATTTCAAAGTAACACATGGGTTCCGTTTATCAGCGATAGTCTTGAAGAATATGCGGTTAGCAGTCAGCACCTAGAACTCGAAATAACCGAAAGCCTATTTATGGATAGCCACGATCAATCCATTATGCAAACACTGAAAGAGATTCATAATCTCGGCATCAGCATTTCATTAGACGATTTTGGCACCGGCTACTCTTCCCTTTCCTATCTAAAACGCATGCCAGTCGATTGCCTAAAGATCGATAAGAGTTTTGTGAAAGACGTACTAACACAACCTGAAGAAAAGCGACTGGTTGCAGGTATCATTGATCTAGCGAAAAACTTCAACCTAGAAGTAGTCACCGAAGGGATAGAGACTCAAGAGCAATATCAGATGTTAGCCGAGATGGGCTGTGACCTAGTACAAGGCTATTACTTCTTTAAACCAGCACCTTTAAGTCAGTTATTATCTGGAGATGTTGCACGAAATTTGCGGTGATTGTGAAGGATATGCAGAGCGTTATTTCTAAATGATTTGGAGCTAACGCCTGCACTAATAATGGTAGCGACAGGAAATTATAGTTAAATATGAATCTGATACGGCATAAACTAAACGATTAGTTTCGTCTATTCGTCTAGACCAAAAGCCCGATAAATTTTCTTTGAGAGGCTCAGGTTTACCAATACCTTCAAATGGTGAACGTTTGCTATCATCAATCAATTTATTAATACGTTTTAGAGTCTTTTTATCTTGGCTTTTCCAATATACATAATCACTCCAAGCTTCATCAGTCCATGCAAGTTGCCTAGTCATCAATTAAATCTCTAGACTGCACCTTTCCTGAATTATACTGTTCTATTGATTTAGATAAATGTGCAGCGTTAGCTGGAGATTTAAGTAAATGAACAGTTTCCATAAGACTGTTGTAATGATCCATAGACATGACTACTGCATCTTCTGCATCTCTGCGCGTTATAACAGTGTAGTCAACATCATTTACAACACGATCCAATACCGATTTAAGCCCGTTTCGGGCTTCTGTGAAAGAAACTATACGCATAAAACGCCCCACAAGTTGTACAGTTAGTAAGACAAGTCTAACTAATGAAGAAAACATGTGCAATATTTAAGACAACTCTGAGCTTGGGAGGTACCAACGCCCTGTTAACAGGCAAAAAATAGTTGGTTAAAATTAGCGACGAAGGAGCAAAAACCAACTGTTTTTTGTCCTTGTTTAACAGCTTGTTAGGTGTAAATTCACACCGCATTATTAAGCTAATGCTTTTAGGTTTTATTCTAATCGAGTATTTTGTTTAATTGCTTAGAGTCAATTGAACCATCATTAATTTCAACGAAATATGGTAATTGCCAACGCTGAGTTTTTTTACCTGATTCTGAAAAAACTTTAGTCCCAACAACTCCTCTATCTTGACTCCATGGAGGGAAAACCCGAAACCCAGTTTTTCCTTTACTTTTTTCTGAAGACACAATGCCTTTTTTAACCAGTAATAAAACAGGAAAAACAAACATTCCAGATTTTGGGTTATTTATTGATTTATCGGTGCTTATAATATTTGAATAATCTTCTACTTGAACAAACAAATAATCTAGCTCATTAGATTGTAATGGGATAGGTTTGTTCTCTTTTTCAGAAAATGGACGTTTCCAAATAGCTAAAAAAGCACCTGGTCTATCAGGGGTAACCTTACCTTTTCGGAACACTATACTCTTATCATTTATGGAAAAAACTAACCCTTCATATTTTGAACTTTCAGGAATTTCATCTAATTCCAAGCTTTTAGTTATTTCATAACCTGCGGGGATAAATGCCTTACTTAATAGCAAATCTAATTCATTACGATAGTTTATACTTTCCAAAAAACACCTAATCCTATTTGTTCATGTTCATGTTCATGTTCATGTTCATG